>WLWD01003067.1_pt1 | contig 55624 bp, 35 predicted proteins | sample 6712731 | NCBI WGS metagenome assembly WLWD01 (sample SAMN12718690, study PRJNA576275) | sponge metagenome | isolation source: marine sponge | host: Mycale hentscheli | place: New Zealand: South Island, Marlborough, Capsize Point | collected 2014-11-01 | reverse complement strand
ATGCACAGTCGGCTGGTCAACAACGCGAAAATTATACATATCACCTAGTAGTTAATTGTATGAATTCCTTCAACAATTCAGTCTCAGTTGTATATACCAGTGACCTAGTGGATAGACTTCTACATTATTGTGCATAGGGTATTATTTACAATAGTGTACATTACAATTTTGGCCAGAGTCAGTTTTAATTGGAGTTGAGCTGAGAGATGAGTGTGTAACCTGAGCAGCAGATGTGGTGGGAGGTTGTACATGTAATTAGTAGCCATGAATGGTGAATGGGCTAAATGTACACTAAATGATTTGGAAAAGGAGAAGGGAGGGTTATTAATGTTTTGTTGAGCTGGTCCAGCAAATTCAACTGAGTCAGTACCATGATGACTTGAAATGGATTGATTGTATTAGGATAGGTTAATATTAATGTGTATACGTGGATCTGTTAACATGTACTAATAGTATTTCGATCATTAATCTGTTCGCATTAATTTGTCTGTTGCATTGATTTTAATATCATGTTCTTTTTTTTCTTATTTTTTTCCTTGCGTAGGTTCATCTGCTCATATTACTTTGCTCTCTTCTGAGCCAGCAACTTCAGAACCACTTCAACGTCATTCTCAAGCAGGTAAATATCATTTTTGAATCATGTACATGATTTTGCAACTGCCTTGTCTCGCGGTTAAATCTCCATTCAGTAAAGGTATTAAGTCTTCCTTCTCATGTTGTTTCAGGTTCCACTCCTGCAATCACCGTACTGATGCCTTCGTCAGTAACTCGTTCACAAATGGAGTGCTCAACTCCAACAGGTACAGTTCATTTGTTGTAATATATTATGATTAAGTTTATTCACGAGTTAATCGTGGTAGGACTATATACATTATTTAATAGGATGATACATGTCCGTCACCATCATGTGATAATATCTGCATGTACACTATAGTGTTCAAACTTTAATCGACCTGATCAAGTAATGTGGTACTGACTCAGTTCTATTTGTGAAACAAGTTGGAATATCCAGCTCAAGCTCTGATGCAGTCTTTAATCTATTAACATCAATTAATTATACACCTCCAGTTGACACCTGAACTGCAGCTCTGGTTACACAGCATTTTAAGAGCTCATTCCTAGTCAGTTTAGTACTGCCAAATTTGTAACCCTTAACCAAAGACTATAACAAATTTTAATGCTGATTTATGGGTAAAGGAGGCATGCATAGAATAGCAAGTGACAACCCAGTATTTAATAATAATTATTCCCAATCAAAACCAAGTACCCCTTGCAGGCTCCCTAATCACTTATTGCACAATAGAAATGGTGATGCACTCTCTACCAAAGAGACTAAATATGATGGTCAAGAAGCAATGAGCAGTAATAAATATTTAAAGAGGCTCATTGTAATCTCCTCAAACAGCATGCAGCAACTTCAGCAAGCCGAATTTATTTTTATAATGTTTTTCAGTTCAACACAAGCACTGGCAACTGGTGGTGTGGCCAACACCATTGTATATTCAGTCACACTAGGCATTTATGCAATTGCAAACCCAGGATCTGCCCATTTCACTTGGCATTTATGCAATTGCAAGCCCAGGATCTGCCCATTTCACTTAGGCATTTATGCAATTGCAAACCCAGGATCTGCCCATTCCACTTAGGCATTTATGCAATTGCAAGCCCAGGATCTGCCCATTTCACTTAGGCATTTATGCAATTGCAAACCCAGGATCTGCCCATGCAGCCATTAACACTAATAAATGTTATTGTGGCTGTAACCTGAGGAGTGGTTGATTCATAAGCAAACCACCAACTTGAGCACAACAAGGTGATGACAATGACAATTTCCTGATGCTTATTTCTTTAGATGCTGCATACCATTATTATTATTATTATTATTATTATTACTATTACTATTATTATTGCTGTTGTTGCTGTTATTGTTATTATTATACTATTACTTAATGCTTTCAGCTTCAAGTGTTGGTGCAATTTCTACTGCCAGTGTTCAGCCATCCACCAGCACAAGCACACGATCAGACCAACCCAAGACTGCAACTGGACCAGCACCTCCCAAATTCGACAAAAGCAACTTCCAGTCACCTACTATTGCTGAACTGAGGGCCATTGGAATTGGTCTTAAGAAGTCTCCAGGCAAGTTGGACCTGATAGTGTACTGCCCTATGAGCGGCCGCTGTCCTCATTGTAATTCGATGATGATATCAGCAAATTCAGTGGGGAGTCGCAAGCTCATTTATGCCATACCTTGGCCTAAGTCTCTCGTTGGCATAGACATGCGCTGTGGAAAGTGCAAGAAGCATTGGCTGACGCACGATCCGAAATATGTCAGCACTCTGCCAATGTCAGTTCAGCTCCAGCAAACGTGCATTTCAACAAAGGGCAATGGAACCGACTTGTCCTTGATCCGTATGCTGAGATCAGGCGTGACAGTGGCACAGGTGGAGAGACTTGTGCAGGAGGAAGTTACACAGCACTATCTCCACCTCAAGTCTGAATATATCACTCTTTGGGATAAGGTAACGTTATGCATAATGATGATGAAAATGACGATGATCACGAGTTTTCTTTTAATACTCCAGTAATCTCCCTCAAAATTGTTTTATTATTAATAATGATATTATTAATAATAGTAATAATAGTAGTAATGATGATGATGATTGTAATGATAATGGTAATGATAATAATAATGATGATGATAATAATAATAATAATAAAAATCATTATAATAATAATTGTAATAACGATGAATAATAATGATGATAATGATAATAGCTAATGATAGTATAGTAATGATAATGATGATAATAATAGCAACAGTTCAATAATACTATGATAGTAACTATGTCGTCTCTTCCCTCAGTACTGTAGTAAGCTCTCATAAATGTATTACTTTAGGTTGCGGCCATGAGTGGTATTGGAAGAGTCAATGTGGCATCTCGTGATGCTTTCCCTCCACTACCTTCCCATTACATCCCTTGCCGACCTCATCTCACATTGTTGTTCATCAGGGACTACTTGGACAACAAGCCTTACATCATGAGGGAGTTGCGTACCGTCCTCAGTAGTCACAGTCTTGCAGTGGATCACCAACGCAAGGTCATTAAGAGAACCCTTGGTGGTGGGGTGGTAGGCCATGGTGGACAGACATTCACTATTTGTGGAGATTTTGGTCTTGTGTGTGGAGTTTATGCTGTTCCAGACACCTCCTTCAACTGGGGTAGGCAGGCCATGGCTGAAATAGTCGAGAGGCACGAGTCAGCGGGAGTAGAGTTGCCTCGTTCGTTGTACATGGACTGTTCTTGCTGCAATGGCAAGCCAGGATTTCGTCGGTTGCCTCTACAGCCCCCAGGCACAAGTGCATTGGCTTTGTGGCGCTCAAAGTTCACCATCAAACTGGATGCCATGCATCTGATGCTGCGCATTGGAAGAGAAATGAATGCCGAGCATCCACGCCGGAAGAAGTTTTTAGTGGACCTCAGTCGAGCAATTTTCTTCCAACACGAGGGAGATTACCAGAGTTTGATGGAGGCAAAGAAGGCAGCTGGGCTTGATGGGCCTCCAACGCGGACAGAGAGGGTCAAGTTCATCCGTAGAATAGTCGGAGATCCAGACAGCGTGGCTGACAGGATGATGTTAGTGCTTCAAGGACACAGGGAACTGGATAATCAGTGCAGGATTCAGGCTGAAGCAGCAGGGATGAAGATATCAGACTTGTCAGTCGCAGATGTGGCATATCCCCTCATCACAAAGAGGGTGATAGAGGTGTTCAAGCTCCAGCTGATTCATGTGCGGAATGGATGCATTTCCGATGAGATGGATCATTTGCCATATGTGAGAGTTGGTACCATCAACTTTCATTCCACAGGTCACCAGTTGGAGCATTATCGATCGTTGCGTGGCACCAGCAAAGTTGAAGCAGTCCATTCCGTGCTGGACAGAAACTTCTACACCCAGCGTGGCATTGGAATGGAAATCTTCGATGCACGCCTGGGATGGTGGATTCTTTCCTACAACCGTCGTCGCCTGCGCGCTCTTGGAAAGAAGATTCCACCAGATACCATGCCACCTAAGGTATGCCTATAAAAGCAAGATTGTTGCATTGCTGCACATGTTCATGGTCATGCTCACAACAGCTGTTAACAACAACTAGGTGGAATCAAATTACCACTTATTCTATTTATCTCATTAGCTATGGCCTGGTCTGTCATACTATATTTTTTAAATTTGTTACTACAGGTTTGCGAGCACTACATTGGGCAAGGGATCACCTCCAGCTATCCAGACTGGACAATAGCAGCAGCAGGTACGGAGACCAATCTCAAGATTGGGTACAAGTATGGATGCTCTGTGGCAGGAGTTGCTCACATTGAGGTCGATTTCAATGAAGAAATGGCTGCTAATTAGACTGTGCCCGATATAATTGATGAATCGTCAATAGTGGCTACGTCAGCTGAGGTAAGACTTTCAATAAATAATTAAATCAAAGATAACTAAAATGGAAATGAATAACTTTTCCAGTTAACGCACTAGAGACAGCTAACAATATTATTTACTTAATCTTATTTGAACACCAACATTATATTGTGCCTTTGTTCATGTTTCAGGTAATGGAGGAACTTGGGCTTGAGGAAGCTGACCTGCACGAGCCTGATGAAGGTGAAGATCAGCATGGATCGACTCTATCCAGCTCCACCCACACCAGCACTACCACCCACACCAGCGCTACCACCCACACCAGCACTTCCTGCACTAGCACCACCCCCAGCTCTGCTACAGCTAGCACCTCATCTTCTGCTGGCTCCACCTTCAACTCTGCTGCAGCTAGCACCAGCTCCGACACACGTGACTGGAGAAACGTGCCACTGCCCGAAGCCACACCTCGACGTCATCGTAACGTTCCACGACTTCGTGCAATGGGAGGACAGATTGTGTGTGTGCCTCCAGACTTCAATGAAGCAATGCTGGCTATTTGGGAGGAACTGTGGTGTGCAATGCCAGAGACTAGTAATACGTCGCCAATGGTGCATGAGCTCCTGAAATTGTACAAGGAGCGATGCAAGGAGGAGTTGGATCGACCGAGGACTTCCTCTGAACCTCCTCCAGCATTGTTACCAGTCTCATTTGCCCAAGCAAAAAACTGGATTTTAAAACAACAGAGATCTCGATCACAGGCTATCGAAAGTGGAGCTGTCAATGAGGAAGCTCGCTCAGTAGTTACTGAATTGAGTTTCTCCTTGTCTGAACAGGCATCAGCAGCTATGGAGCTCTTGGAACAACCTGTGCAGCAAGCCACTCCAGTCTTTATTTCACCAGCACTGTCACTTGGACCAGAGCCAGTCACTGCTGAAGAGAGAGCACAGGAAAGGAGGGAGGAACAGGCACGCAAGAGGACAGAATTGACCCCAAGGACTGGTGGTAAGGAAAAGGCAAAAGCACCCAAGCGGAAGAGGGCCCTTTCTCCAGAATCGCAGCAGAGGAGAGAGAAAGCATTGGCTCGCCTACAGGAATTGGGTGTCCAGCCACTTCCGGTCAGTTTAAAGTTTTATTAATAATCTAAATTATACACCTTGGCTAATAACAATGATAACAGCAACAACAGTAATAATAATGTTAGTTGTATTCATAATAATAATGGTGAATAATAGTATTTGGTGTAATACTAGTTAGCAATAATAACAGTAATATATATATACTAATTGGAGTAATAATAGTAGTAGTAATAATAGTAGTGATAACAGCGGTATTAGTAATAATGGTTATAATAGTATTAACTATAATTATTATTAGTAGTACTAATAATAATAGGGATAGTAGTAATTGGTAATGATAGTAACAATAGTGGTAGAAATAATAATATTAATAATTATAACAATAATAATAATAATAATAATAATAGTAATAACACTTGTGCTTCCTGTATTGAAGTCATGGAATAATTCTTACATCAAAAATGAAAATAAGTATTGATTGTGGGTTTAAGCATTAGGTCATGTCCCCAAACCAAGATAGCGAGGTTAGACAATGTGTACAAAAACTTTTGTCATTTTAATTACAATATTTTTTTCATAATTTATAGGAATCTGATATAGTAGGAAAGCGTCCTTGTCACATTTGTGGACAATTTCGTACATCTAAAGATGTTACACCAGATGGAGAAGTCCACCGAGTACTTGGACGATCGAACAAAATTTGGTGCCCTTACGCTGATGGCAAAGAGGAATTACTGCAGTTTGAGAAAGAGAAGAAGGAAAGAACATTGGCTACATGGAGGAAAGCCAATGAGGCAAAAAGGATGAAACGACAACCTGAGTAATACCAACTGCCATGGCACCAAATCACATCATTTTGCTCACTTCACTTCGTTCTACTGCTAGTCCACTTCGTGCCACCCTACAACACTTCCAACCAAGAACACTCCACAGCACTTCTAAGCAGCAACGCTCCACAGCACTTCAACATTTCCACAACACTTCCACAGCACTACTAAGCAGGCAATGGTCCACAGCACTTCCACAGCACTTCTTAGCAGCAAAGACTCCACAACACATTCCACAGCACTTCCACAACACTTCAACATTTCCACAGCACTTCACTCCACAGCACTTCACTCCACAGCACTTCACTCCACAGCACTTCACTCCACAGCACTTCACTCCACAGCACTTCACTCCACAGCACTTCACTCCACAGCACTTCACTCCACAGCACTTCAACATTTCCACAGCACTTCACTCCACAGCACTTCTGAGCAGCAAAGACTCCACAACACATTCCACAGCACTCCCACAACACTCCCACAGCACTTCAACATTTCCACAACACTTCTACTGCACTTCCACAGTACTAATAAGCAGCAACATTCTACAGCACTGCAAAAGATAAGTTCATGTTTCTATATTATTCATCCCCTTGAATATCCTCACATCATAGCTTGGTACAACATAAATAAATCTCACATGAGAAAGGATCATCACTGGAAGCCATAGTGTTGAATCAACACTATGGCTTCCAGTGATGATCCGATACAGGTGAAGAAAAGTCCAGCAGGTGAAGAAGAAGTCTTGCAGGTGAATAAAAGAAGCTAAATCCTGCAAGTGAAGGAAGCAAAAGGAAGCAAGGAAGGAAGCAAGGAAGCAAGGAAGCAAGGAAGCAAGGAAGCAAGGAAGCAAGGAAGCAGGGAAGCAAGGAAGCAAGGAAGCAAGGAAAATAAATCTTGCAGGTGAAGAATAAGTCCTGCAAGTGAAGAAAAGCAATGAAGTCCTGCTGGTGAAGATGACCTGCTGGTCACATTGGCAAGGAGATCGCAGCTTTAAATGTACCAAGCTATTTTGTGGTGTATGCCATTAACCTCAATCTATACAGCTTAATTTCAGAGTCTACTATTTAATTAGGCATTTAAATATTTTTATGTTCTTTGCTATTATTCTTTTATTGTTGATATGTTTATCTTTTAGATGAAAGCACTCTTGTTTCAATGAAGCCAGCCATGGAGACTGAGGAGATGTGTGCAGTACTACCTGTTCGTGATGGTGTTGGCTGAGAACTCGACTATGCCAGGTTGCTGACAGTACTGCCTACAGTTTGTCCACATCTGCTGAATACAACCGAACTTCCATGCTTGTTTCATAGTCAATCTTCAACTTATTAATTTAATGTACCCTCAATCGTTCAAATACCCTTCAATCTATTTTTATATTGATTAAAATAATCATGAAAATTTGAATATTAAAGATTAGTTGAAAATAATAAAAATTAGTTGATTAAGATTAGAAAGATTGAAGTAAGTTGAAAGAAAATAATAATAAATAAAAATTAGAAAATTAGTTGAAATAAATTAGAAATTAGAAATAAATTAGAAATTAAAAAAATTAGTTCGATCGAATAATATCTTTTATTTTTTTTTCCTCCTTTTATTTTTTTAATTTTTTCAAACATTTCCTTAAGTATTTCTCGTATTTTTTTTCTTTTTCTTCTTTTATTTATTTTTTTTTCATCCTGGTTGATCCGTTCCAGTTCTGCCTTAATTCTTCTCTCTAACTCTTTCTCCCTCCTCTCTTGTTTATCCTTCTTTCTCTTTCCATCACTCTCTCTCTGCCACCTCTGTCTTCTCTCTTGTTCCCTTTTTCTTGTGTCTCTTTCTCTCTGCCTTTGCCTTTGTCTTATCTCTTTATACCGTCTTTCCCTCTCTCTTCTCTCCCTCTCTCTCTCCCTCTGCGTTCTTTCAAACGCAATCCTCCTCCTTCTCTCCAGTTCTCTTTCTGAGGGGGCTGAGGGGGCAGAGGGAGCCGGCGGGGCTGAGGGAGCCAGGGATCCACCCTCCAAACTACATTTATTGAAAGAATATCGTGTAAAAAAGACCAATGCACTCCACAGACAACTGCATGCTAACTTGTGCTCTTCATTCACAAGTAAATAGTCAAAATCATATATAATCAATCTTAAAGTTTCGTTAAATGGTTTAAGCATAGGTATAATAATAGCGGTTTTAAAAAAATGCACACAGTTGCTCATGAAAAACTGAGACTCTTGAGTGCATGCTGCTAATTAAATATCAAGATTAGCTTAACCTTCAAACATGTCTATTATGGCACTGGACAGCAGCAAGTGCATGCACTACAAGCATTAGCTATGTTGCTGATTCACAACTGACAAGTCTTCCTAATATCTGAATCAAGATTAGCTTGACATAATACTGCTAATGACTCTAGACAGCATGCTGCTATTTCACAACTGGCCAGCCCCACTAAAGATAGGCTTAATATATGCAGGAATATCTTAACAGTGTGGTGCTCACCTTCCTTTTCCTGGCAGAAAAAAAACTTTGAGTACAGTTGATGCACAAATGAGAACATCGTTGCGACAGGACTGCAGAGTGCTGCGTCTGGGACCTGCTTTTCTAGCGTAGTGAGCGCTTGCGCTGCGGACAATGGGCGTTGGGAACTAGGTAATTGGCCACAAAAATGTTACACACCCCGAAGGCTAGGCTGCACGGGGCTCGGCCCAAGATCAGTTTTCGGGGGGAAAACTGAGTTCGATTCCCACTGAATGTCACATTTTTTTTTTATTTTAGAGTTTTTCACTTAGAAACTCTCTCCTCCTTTTTCTTTCTCTCTCTTCCCCCTTTTCCCCTCTCCTCTCCCTCTTTTCCCCATTTTTTTTCCGTGTCCATGTCTTTCCCCCTCGTTCAGTCCTTTATACCCCAGCCCGAGCCAGAGGCGCCCACTCGCGGACTGAGGTCCCTAGGTCGAAGGTACGAGGTTTCCGGTTTTAGGTCGAAGGTATCCGGTACGCATGCGCACATTCGCGGGGCAACTAGGTCCTAGGTCGAAGGTAAATAAACGCGCGGGCACCTCTGCAGCACTCTTGGTCGTCCAAGGTCAGAGGTAAATAGACGCGCGTGCAGTGCAAATGCAGCTGCGTTTTACTTCCGCAAAGAAGCATTTCGTTGCGTTTGGCGTACGTACAGTTTCTTACTAAGCGTTCCGATAGCGATTATTCCATTTCTTCAATGGCTCAGAAGCGAACCCACCATTTCAGAGGCTTAAGCCAGTACTCTGAGCAGCTCATGGACCTTGCAGAAGGCGGTCGAGTGTTCGAAGGGAGAGGCCAGCAGCCAAGAAACAAGGATGTCTTGAAGCAGATCGCTGCCATCAAGGCCTGCAAGAAAGGATCCTTTTTTGGCAAGGACAAGCCCTGCACTTGTGGCTGGCACGACAGAGCTGCTGCCAGAAAGGAGGCCAGGCAAAAGGCAGCATCAGGTAAATACAAAAATATATTCATAAATAAATAAATAAGGTGTTGGTAAATAAAATAAACAAAAAAAAGTTAAATGTTTATATAACAAGTGACTGAAATACAAATTGAATATTCATGAAATAAATGATATCATTATTCAATAATTATGAGTAAGCAATCTATTAACTAATAACTATAAAGAAGCAGTTTATTACTAAATGATAAAGTATTAAATTAAAAAAAATCTATTAATGCACGCTTACAAATATCAATTGCATGTACCTAAATGAAAGAAAGCATAATATCCATTTCGTTAATTAAAAATAATAATAAATAATTACAAGAAAGAATGCAATGCATTAATGAATGAACGCTTCAAATACGAACTGATTAAAGTAAAGTATAAATGAATACATAAAACATGTACAAATATATACATTATTACACATAATGTAAAATGCATAAGCAAATCAGTGAAGGAATGAATGAATAAGCAAATAAATTTATTACAGGATTACAGAAGTGCATTCATAGTATGCCAACATGAAATCATTTTGCACAGGTTCATCTTCTGCTAGTGCTTCGCAGGTCTCTCCTGGACCAGCACCATCAGATGAACTTTCATCTTCCCTAGCAGGTGTGTATTGTTTGTATTTGATGTACACTTGCACCATTGTGTACTGTATTGTCTCATTTGAGAAAATAGTTTGCTTAGCATACTCGTAAATGATGAGGTATCAATTGAGTAAATGCACAGTCGGCTGGTCAACAACGCGAAAATTATACATATCACCTAGTAGTTAATTGTATGAATTCCTTCAACAATTCAGTCTCAGTTGTATATACGAGTGACCTAGTGGATAGACTTCTACATTATTGTGCATAGGGTATTATTTACAATAGTGTACATTACAATTTTGGCCAGAGTCAGTTTTAATTGGAGTTGAGCTGAGAGATGAGTGTGTAACCCGAGCAGCAGATGTGGTGGGAGGTTGTACATGTAATTAGTAGCCATGAATGGTGAATGGGCTAAATGTACACTAAATGATTTGGAAAAGGAGAAGGGAGGGTTATTAATGTTTTGTTGAGCTGGTCCAGCAAATTCAACTGAGTCAGTACCATGATGACTTGAAATGGATTGATTGTATTAGGATAGGTTAATATTAATGTGTATACGTGGATCTGTTAACATGTACTAATAGTATTTCGATCATTAATCTGTTCGCATTAATTTGTCTGTTGCATTGATTTTAATATCATGTTCTTTTTTTTCTTATTTTTTTCCTTGCGTAGGTTCATCTGCTCATATTACTTTGCTCTCTTCTGAGCCAGCAACTTCAGAACCACTTCAACGTCGTTCTCAAGCAGGTAAATATCATTTTTGAATCATGTACATGATTTTGCAACTGCCTTGTCTCGCGGTTAAATCTCCATTCAGTAAAGGTATTAAGTCTTCCTTCTCATGTTGTTTCAGGTTCCACTCCTGCAACCACCGTACTGATGCCTTCGTCAGTAACTCGTTCACAAATGGAGTGCTCAACTCCAACAGGTACAGTTCATTTGTTGTAATATATTATGATTAAGTTTATTCACGAGTTAATCGTGGTAGGACTATATACATTATTTAATAGGATGATACATGTCCGTCACCATCATGTGATAATATCTGCATGTACACTATAGTGTTCAAACTTTAATCGACCTGATCAAGTAATGTGGTACTGACTCAGTTCTATTTGTGAAACAAGTTGGAATATCCAGCTCAAGCTCTGATGCAGTCTTTAATCTATTAACATCAATTAATTATACACCTCCAGTTGACACCTGAACTGCAGCTCTGGTTACACAGCATTTTAAGAGCTCATTCCTAGTCAGTTTAGTACTGCCAAATTTGTAACCCTTAACCAAAGACTATAACAAATTTTAATCCTGATTTATGGGTAAAGGAGGCATGCATAGAATAGCAAGTGACAACCCAGTATTTAATAATAATTATTCCCAATCAAAACCAAGTACCCCTTGCAGGCTCCCTAATCACTTATTGCACAATAGAAATGGTGATGCACTCTCTACCAAAGAGACTAAATATGATGGTCAAGAAGCAATGAGCAGTAATAAATATTTAAAGAGGCTCATTGTAATCTCCTCAAACAGCATGCAGCAACTTCAGCAAGCCGAATTTAAATTTATTTTATTTTTATAATGTTTTTCAGTTCAACACAAGCACTGGCAACTGGTGGTGTGGCCAACACCATCTTATATTCAGTCACACTAGGCATTTATGCAATTGCAAACCCAGGATCTGCCCATTTCACTTAGGCATTTATGCAATTGCAAACCCAGGATCTGCCCATTTCACTTAGGCATTTATGCAATTGCAAACCCAGGATCTGCCCATTTCACTTAGGCATTTATGCAATTGCAAGCCCAGGATCTGCCCATTTCACTTAGGCATTTATGCAATTGCAAGCCCAGGATCTGCCCATTTCACTTAGGCATTTATGCAATTGCAAACCCAGGATCTGCCCATGCAGCCATTAACACTAATAAATGTCATTGTGCCCCTGAGGAGTGGTTGATTCATAAGCAAACCACCAACTTGAGAACAACAAGGTGATGACAATGACAATTTCCTGATGCTTATTTCTTTAGATGCTGCATACCATTATTATTATTATTATTATTATTATTACTATTACTATTATTATTGCTGTTGTTGCTGTTATTGTTATTATTATACTATTACTTAATGCTTCAGCTTCAAGTGTTGGTGCAGTTTCTACTGCCAGTGTTCAGCCATCCACCAGCACAAGCACACGATCAGACCAACCCAAGACTGCAACTGGACCAGCACCTCCCAAATTCGACAAAAGCAACTTCCAGTCACCTACTATTGCTGAACTGAGGGCCATTGGAATTGGTCTTAAGAAGTCTCCAGGCAAGTTGGACCTGATAGTGTACTGCCCTATGAGCGGCCGCTGTCCTCATTGTAATTCGATGATGATATCAGCAACTTCAGTGGGGAGTCGCAAGCTCATTTATGCCATACCTTGGCCTAAGTCTCTCGTTGGCATAGACATGCGCTGTGGAAAGTGCAAGAAGCATTGGCTGACGCACGATCCGAAATATGTCAGCACTCTGCCAATGTCAGTTCAGCTCCAGCAAACGTGCATTTCAACAAAGGGCAATGGAACCGACTTGTCCTTGATCCGTATGCTGAGATCAGGCGTGACAGTGGCACAGGTGGAGAGACTTGTGCAGGAGGAAGTTACACAGCACTATCTCCACCTCAAGTCTGAATATATCACTCTTTGGGATAAGGTAACGTTATGTATAATGATGATGAAAATGACGATGATCACGAGTTTTCTTTTAATACTCCAGTAATCTCCCTCAAAATTGTTTTATTATTAATAATTATATTATTAATAATAGTAATAATAGTAGTAATGATGATGATGATTGTAATGATAATGGTAATGATAATAATAATGATGATGATAATAATAATAATAATAAAAATCATTATAATAATAATTATAATAACGATGAATAATAATGATGATAATGATAATAGCTAATGATAGTATAGTAATGATAATGATGATAATAATAGCAACAGTTCAATAATACTATGATAGTAACTATGTCGTCTCTTCCCTCAGTACTGTAGTAAGCTCTCATAAATGTATTACTTTAGGTTGCGGCCATGAGTGGTATTGGAAGAGTCAATGTGGCATCTCGTGATGCTTTCCCTCCACTACCTTCCCATTACATCCCTTGCCGACCTCATCTCACATTGTTGTTCATCAGGGACTACTTGGACAACAAGCCTTACATCATGAGGGAGTTGCGTACCGTCCTCAGTAGTCACAGTCTTGCAGTGGATCACCAACGCAAGGTCATTAAGAGAACCCTTGGTGGTGGAGTGGTAGGCCATGGTGGACAGACATTCACTATTTGTGGAGATTTTGGTCTTGTGTGTGGAGTTTATGCTGTTCCAGACACCTCCTTCAACTGGGGTAGGCAGGCCATGGCTGAAATAGTCGAGAGGCACGAGTCAGCGGGAGTAGAGTTGCCTCGTTCGTTGTACACGGACTGTTCTTGCTGCAATGGCAAGCCAGGATTTCGTCGGTTGCCTCTACAGCCCCAAGGCACAAGTGCATTGGCTTTGTGGCGCTCAAAGTTCACCATCAAACTGGATGTCATGCATCTGATGCTGCGCATTGGAAGAGAAATGAATGCCGAGCATCCACGCCGGAAGAAGTTTTTAGTGGACCTCAGTCGAGCAATTTTCTTCCAACACGAGGGAGATTACCAGAGTTTGATGGAGGCAAAGAAGGCAGCTGGGCTTGATGGGCCTCCAACGCGGACAGAGAGGGTCAAGTTCATCCGTAGAATAGTCGGAAATCCAGACAGCGTGGCTGACAGGATGATGTTAGTGCTTCAAGGACACAGGGAACTGGATAATCAGTGCAGGATTCAGGCTGAAGCAGCAGGGATGAAGATATCAGACTTGTCAGTCGCAGATGTGGCATATCCCCTCGTCACAAAGAGGGTGATAGAGGTGTTCAAGCTCCAGCTGATTCATGTGCGGAATGGATGCATTTCCGATGAGATGGATCATTTGCCATATGTGAGAGTTGGTACCATCAACTTTCATTCCACAGGTCACCAGTTGGAGCATTATCGATCGTTGCGTGGCACCAGCAAAGTTGAAGCAGTCCATTCCGTGCTGGACAGAAACTTCTACACCCAGCGTGGCATTGGAATGGAAATCTTCGATGCACGCCTGGGATGGTGGATTCTTTCCTACAACCGTCGTCGCCTGCGCGCTCTTGGAAAGAAGATTCCACCAGATACCATGCCACCTAAGGTATGCCTATAAAAGCAAGATTGTTGCATTGCTGCACATGTTCATGGTCATGCTCACAACAGCTGTTAACAACAACTAGGTGGAATCAAATTACCACTTATTCTATTTATCTCATTAGCTATGGCCTGGTCTGTCATACTATATTTTTTAAATTTGTTACTACAGGTTTGCGAGCACTACATTGGGCAAGGGATCACCTCCAGCTATCCAGACTGGACAATAGCAGCAGCAGGTACGGAGACCAATCTCAAGATTGGGTACGAGTATGGATGCTCTGTGGCAGGAGTTGCTCACATTGAGGTCGATTTCAATGAAGAAATGGCTGCTAATGAGACTGTGCCCGATATAATTGATGAATCGTCAATAGTGGCTACGTCAGCTGAGGTAAGACTTTCAATAAATAATTAAATCAAAGATAACTAAAATGGAAATGAATAACTTTGCCAGTTAACGCACTAGAGACAGCTAACAATATTATTTACTTAATCTTATTTGAACACCAACATTATATTGTGCCTTTGTTCATGTTTCAGGTAATGGAGGAACTTGGGCTTGAGGAAGCTGACCTGCACGAGCCTGATGAAGGTGAAGATCAGCATGGATCGACTCTATCCAGCTCCACCCACACCAGCACTACCACCCACACCAGCGCTACTACCCACACCAGCACTTCCTGCACTAGCACCACCCCCAGCTCTGCTACAGCTAGCACCTCATCTTCTGCTAGCTCCACCTTCAGCTCTGCTGCAGCTAGCACCAGCTCCGACACACGTGACTGGAGAAACGTGCCACTGCCCGAAGCCACACCTCGACGTCATCGTAACGTTCCACGACTTCGTGCAATGGGAGGACAGATTGTGTATGTGTGCCTCCAGACTTCAATGAAGCAATGCTGGCTATTTGGGAGGAACTGTGGTGTGCAATGCCAGAGACCGGTAATACGTCGCCAATGGTGCATGAGCTCCTGAAATTGTACAAGGAGCGATGCAAGGAGGAGTTGGATCGACCGAGGACTTCCTCTGAACCTCCTCCAGCATTGTTACCAGTCTCATTTGCCCAAGCAAAAAACTGGATTTTAAAACAACAGAGATCTCGATCACAGGCTATTGAAAGTGGAGCTGTCAATGAGGAAGCTCGCTCAGTAGTTACTGAATTGAGTTTCTCCTTGTCTGAACAGGCATCAGCAGCTATGGAGCTCTTGGAACAACCTGTGCAGCAAGCCACTCCAATCTTTATTTCACCAGCACTGTCACTTGGACCAGAGCCAGTCACTGCTGAAGAGAGAGCACAGGAAAGGAGGGAGGAACAGGCACGCAAGAGGACAGAATTGACCCCAAGGACTGGTGGTAAGGAAAAGGCAAAAGCACCCAAGCGGAAGAGGGCCCTTTCTCCAGAATCGCAGCAGAGGAGAGAGAAAGCATTGGCTCGCCTACAGGAATTGGGTGTCCAGCCACTTCCGGTCAGTTTAAAGTTTTATTAATAATCTAAATTATACACCTTGGCTAATAACAATGATAACAGCAACAACAGTAATAATACTGTTAGTTGTATTCATAATAATAATGGTGAATAATAGTATTTGGTGTAATACTAGTTAGCAATAATAACAGTAATATATATATACTAATAGGAGTAATAATAGTAGTAGTAATAATAGTAGTGATAATAGCGGTATTAGTAATAATGGTTATAATAGTATTAACTATAATATAGTATTAATAATAATAGGGATAGTAGTAATTGGTAATAATAGTAACAATAGTGGTAGAAATAATAATATTAATAATTATAACAATAATAATAATAATAATAATAATAATAATAGTAATAACACTTGTGCTTCCTGTATTGAAGTCATGGAAGAATTCTTACATCAAAAATGAAAATAAGTATTGATTGTGGGTTTAAGCATTAGGTCATGTCCCCAAACCAAGATAGCGAGGTTAGACAATGTGTACAAAAACTTTTGTCAATTACAATATTATTTTTTTCATAATTTATAGGAATCTGATATAGTAGGAAAGCGTCCTTGTCACATTTGTGGACAATTTCGTACATCTAAAGATGTTACACCAGATGGAGAAGTCCACCGAGTACTTGGACGATCGAACAAAATTTGGTGCCCTTACGCTGATGGCAAAGAGGTATTACTGCAGTTTGAGAAAGAGAAGAAGGAAAGAACATTGGCTACATGGAGGAAAGCCAATGAGGCAAAAAGGATGAAACGACAACCTGAGTAATACCAACTGCCATGGTACCAAATCACATCATTTTGCTCACTTCACTTCGTTCTACTGCTAGTCCACTTCGTGCCACCCTACAACACTTCCAACCAAGAACACTCCACAGCACTTCTAAGCAGCAGCACTCCACATCACTTCAACATTTCCACAGCACTTCCACAGCACTTCTTAGCAGCAAAGACTCCACAACACATTCCACAGCACTTCCACAACACTTCAACATTTCCACAGCACTTCACTCCACAGCACTTCAACATTTCCACAGCACTTCACTCCACAGCACTTCTGAGCAGCAAAGACTCCACAACACATTCCACAGCACTCCCACAACACTCCCACAGCACTTCAACATTTCCCTTTGCCTTTGTCTTATCTCTTTATAGTGTCTTTCCCTCTCTCTTCTCTCCCTCTCTCTCTGCGTTCTTTCAAACGCAATCCTCCTCCTCCTTCTCTCCACTTCTCTTTCTGAGGGGGCAGAGGGAGCTGGCAGGGACGGGGCAGAGGGAGCCGGCGGGGCAGAGGGAGCCAGCAAGGCTGAGGGGGCAGAGGGAGCCGGCAGGGAGGGGGCAGAGGGAGCCGGCGGGGCTGAGGGAGCCAGGGATCCACCCTCCAAACTACATTTATTGAAAGAATATCGTGTAAAAAAAGACCAATGCACTCCACAGACAACTGCATGCTAACTTGTGCTCTTCATTCACAAGTAAATAGTCAAAAATTATATATAATAAATCTTAATGTTTCGTTAAATGGTTTAAGCATAGGTATATTAATAGCAGTTTTTTTTAAAAAATGCACACAGTTGCTCATGAAAAACTGAGACTCTTGAGTGCATGCTGCTAATTACACAACTAACAAGCCTCGTTAATATCAAGATTAGCTTAACCTTCAAACATGTCTATTTATGGCACTGGACAGCAGCAAGTGCATGCACTACAAGCATTAACTATGTTGCTGGTTCACAACTGACAAGTCTTCCTAATATCTGAATCAAGATTAGCTTGACATAATACTGCTAATGACTCTAGACAGCATGCTGCTATTTCACAACTGGCCAGCCCCACTAAAGATAGGCTTAATATATGCAGGAATATCTTAACAGTGTTGTGCTCACCTTCCTTCCCTGGCAGAAAAAAACCTTGAGTAGAGTTGCTGCATAAAGCTGAACACCGTTGCTACTACAAGACTGCGAGTGCTGCGTCTGGACCTGCTTTTCTAGCGTAGTGAGCGCTTGCGCTGCGGACAATGGGCGTTGGGAACTAGGTAATTGGCCACAAAAATGTTACACACCCGAAGGCTAGGCTGCACGGGGCTCGGCCCAAGATCAGTTTTTGGGGAAAAAACTGAGTTCGATTCCCACTGAATGTCACATTTTTTTTTTATTTTAGAGTTTTTCACTTAGAAACTCTCTCCTCCTCTTTCTTTCTCTCTCTCCCCCCTTTTCCCCTCTCCTCTCCCTCTTTTCCCCATTTTTCATCAAATAGTTCATGCCAGCTTCTTTCTTCTAATTTTTATATGATTAGAAATGAACTTTTGTGACCATAATGTGTACAATGAATTTAATTGTCCCACACCATGGAATGTTTCTTCATTATAATCAGCATTGTTTATTCTGAGACCAACTTTATGCTGGCTCTAATCAATATTGAAATAGTAACACTTTCAATAATAATTCTGTTCTAATTTTGTAATAATTTCTTAACTTCAATGTCATCAGAATTAATGCTGGCTCTAATCAATATTGAAATAGTAACACTTTCAATAATAATTCTGTTCAAATTTTCTAATAATTTCTTAACTTCAATGTCATCAGAATTAATGCTGGCTCTAATCAATATTGAAATAGTAACACTTTCAATAATAATTCTGTTCAAATTTTCTATTTTCTTAACTTCAATGTCATCAGAATTAAAGAAACTAAGAAACAAAGTCTTCATAATATATAATTTATGAGCCCATAATTTGCTAATTGTTCTGCAGTTTAATTTTGTTACTGTTTATCTATGTACTATCAGCCAATCACAACATGTTGATGTTTTGCTTCAAAACTGAAAGAATAATTTAAAACATATATATATAGTACATTTCCGCCTTCCTCATTCATGCAACTGTCAACACATTCACAACTTTAATTCTAAGTTTTGTTTTTCACTTTACAATCAGTTTTTTAGTATAGGCCTGCAATTCTTATTGTTCATTGAGGCTTAATTGAAACTAGCAAAAAAACTGAAAAAATATTATTCTATAATTTCCTTGATTCTGATAAACATAATGTAAAACAATGATTTTGAATGTTTAGTTTATCGAATACTTCTGGCATTACTAGTATCTATTACCACATATTTCAAATACTGGTGACATCACTGGAGTGGGTGTATTGGCATTACTAACAGTGTATGTGTAAGTTCAAGGTAGATATCCTCTCACTAGTAGAGCATTTCTTAAATGTAACTCTCACATGATAGCTTACATTAGGAGCAGCTCCACTCCTCAACTAATGTTTCTGTGGACTAATTTAGTTGTGGGTGCTAATGGGCTATCTATTTATTAATTAGTGTACCTGCTCAACTTTCATACAAACAATTATTCTATTCTAACTTTACTTTTCTCTTACCTGCCCTCATCTTAAAAGATCCCCATTCCATTCCAATCACATATATACTTGTAACTCTCTCATTTTATTCAGTTCTTCTATTTTACCCTTTACTACTCTGTGCTTTCACTTTTCTTATTTTGTTATACTTATAAGCTTGTCCATATTGTTTTATAGTTCTTGCTTGCTTTTGCGTATTATTTAGCTATTTTGTTCTGCTCTATGTTCTGTAATTGTATTTTGTTCTTTAAGTTCTATATCATTTGGTTGAATTTGAGACTGAGTACTGATAGGGATCTTGAGCATACTGGGAATAGGGGACAGGTCTGAGTCAGTATGTTCAAGTCTGGAGATATTTTTGTCTTAGTAGTTATTGCGTGATAGTTTGGCTGAGTTGGTATAGCTTTACCCGATTGTCATGTGTTACTACAACATTTACGATTTTTCTGTGTCAATGTTTGCACTTTATACAATCAGAAAAAAAAAAGGTAAAATTACATGCATACATTCCAGACCTTGTACTCTACCTAAACGGCGATGTTAGCTACCACAAACATTACAGTTTCCATTTGTTGCTGCCATGTCTAGTACTCGTGTAAAAACAAAAACAGTCAAGCTCTAGTAAACACTAACTATCATATCTTAGCAACACATTTCTTTTAACTTAAAAAAACAGTAATCCAAAACACTTCTTTGCCTCTAACAAGCTGAAAATTACAAGTGTGATGACACACACTGAAATGCTAATTTTTTTTCAGTTTTTTTTGTCTAAAGATTATTTTAAATAACAGAAAATGTGGTTAATATAGTAGACTAAATTATTCGAGTTAATCTTCTTCTTTACAAATATTATCGAAGTGCTTTGTTTAAAACTTTAACATGCAAACAGATTTTTCACGTTTAATGGTTTCATATGCTACTTGTCCATATGCTGCATATATTCTTTGAAGATCCTTACAGATATTTTTAGAAAATTCTGTTGTGGTCACTCTATATGATCTTATCATCAGTTCCGGCAGGTCCCTAGTTATTCAGATGCTCCTGTGGAGGTTAGATCATAGGGGAAGAAGATGTGGGGCCAGTATTAGTAAGAAAAAATAATACATGAAGAAGACAAGACCTGACAGAAACAATCAGCTTTTTGTTATGTTGTATACATGGGTTATATCTGTTGAATAGGCTTTTGTCTGCTTGTGTTTTGCCTGAACAGTAACTAATTCAGAATATATGTAAGAATAAAGTCTCTCAAGGACAGTTAAGTGTTGGAGCTGACAACATTTTTACCAGTGAAGAGAATGCAAAATAGGTTTATAAAGTCAAGACTAGTTATGATGGCTCAATTGAGTTCTATAAAGCCTGACTTGAGGCTCATGGATATATTATTGTCTTTTTCCCTTCATTTTTTGTTAGTAGTTTTTTGCGTGATAGTTTGGCCGAGTTGGTATAGCTTTACCCGATTGCCATGTGTTACTACAACATTTATGTTTCTTCTGTGTCAATGTTTGTACTCTATACAGTCTGAAAAAAAGTTAAAATTACATGCATACGTTCCAGACGTTATACTTTACCTAAACGGTGATGTTAGCTACCACAAACTTTACAGTTTCCATATGCTGCTGCCATATCCAGTACTTGTGTAAAAACAAATACGGTCAAGCTGTAGTAAACACTAACTATCATACCTTAGCAACACACTTCTATTCACTCAAAACAGTAATCATTTCACATCCAAAACAAGCTGAAAATGACAAGTGTGAAGAGACTCACTGAAATGGTATTTTTTTTCAGTTATTTTTTTCGTTTAAAGATTATTTTTAATTTAACAGAAAATGTGGTTAGTAGACTAAATTAATCAAGTTAATATACTTCTTCTTTAAAAACATTATCAAAGTGCTTTGTTTTAAAACTTTACCCTGCAAACAGATTATTTGTGTTTAACGGTTTCTTAGTGAGATGTAAACTTTGATACTGTAACTTGTTCATATGCTGCATATATTCTTTCAAGATCCTTACAAGTATTTTTTTAGAAAATTCTATTGTGGTCACTCTTTATGATCTTATCATTAGTCCTGGCAGGTCCCTAGTTGTTCAGAGAATGCAAATAGGCTTATAAAGTCAAGACTAATTGTGATGGCTCAATTAAGTGCTATAAAGCCTGACTTGAGTATTATTAAATTAATGTGTTTTATTGTGATAATAGCTAGTGCTTTTGCCTCAAGAATTAGTTGTAAAATTTAACCATTCTCAGATTTAAGATTTAAATCCAGTTGTAATTAATAAATTACAGTCTCGCTCGCCATTGGTGCACAAGCACAGCACTTAGGGGCATTGCCAGTATTTCGGAGAGGGGGGTTCCATTAGAGTAAGATTGAACCTGTCCGAATTAATTGAGTGAGAAAAACCACACCACATTTTAGGACAAGTCTACTTTTATTCACCTTGGTTACTTATAAACTAGTGGTGCGCTCGAATAGCGCATAATAGCGAAGCGAGCGATGCATGTTCCCTGTAATTGCAGCTATAGATACAGTTATTTATTTTGATGTTGTTAATGTTATGTCTGTCTGTTGTTTCATATAGATTCATTGGTGCTTCTATTCTATACCAGAATAAGAATAATGAATTATTTTACCAGCAAAGTTATTGGCTGGTGTTTTAGACAGAATATACAGCTATTTAATTAAAAATGTCATACATCATTACAGTTATAGCTGATGTAAACTTTGTGGTTTAATAAAAATAAAGAGTTTGTTTGGGTACTATAACATATTCAGAAGGAGAGCAGAGTATGTTAAATGGATGTAGATCTTAGACTTAGGTTAATTTTTATAGTTTTACATTAAATTTAACCTGCAATTGTGGAGGAATGTTTCCAGGAATGTTATTTTGAGCTGAATAGAGCTTAGGGATATGTTTATCCTGGCTACAACGACAACATTCCAATGACTTAAATTTCATTTTGGTGCCTGGAAACTTCTCCATACACGTTATGAAGGAATGAATGGATGTCCTCTGATAGATGCCTTTTCCTTCCTCTTGCAGTACAAAAAGTAGTGGGGATATTAGCTTCTTGTTCAGATGGTGTGGCTGCATTTTCAGTGTCTTCAAGAGTAGTTGAGTCTACAGCTGTATAAAGTTGATTGGTACAGTAATCCTCAGGAATAGTCTAATAAATAAATTAGGAACATTTAATGGCTTTTCAAAAAGAAAGATTCTTTACTTTGATACCTGTTTCTGTTTCCTTTTAGCTCTCCTCCTCCTTGCCCTGTCTTTTTCATTTCTTATTTCTCTCCTTACTATTTTTTCTTCTGGAGTTTCTAACGCCCTCAAAGCTCTTGACCGAGCGTTTCTAACGTTTTGTCTACTGGGCATCGCTACTGGGCATCGCTACTGCGTACGGCGGGTAAACAAAACAAAATGTTGCTAAGAAGGTTACCCGGCCCGCGCAAGCGCGTAGGAGAAAGGGTACACACGTACGCCCACGCAAGAACAACAACAATTTCTAGACCTAACTAGTGATGTGCTCTAATAGCACAAAATAGCAAAGCGAGCGACGCATGTTCCCTGTAATTGCAGCTATTCCATGCATGCTTGGTGTGGCTACAAAATACTGTCAGATTCTTTACTTTGCTACCTGTTTCTGTTTCGTTTTAGCTCTCCTCCTCCTTGCCCTGTCTTTTTCATTTCTTATCGCTCTCCTTACTAATTTTTCTTCAGGAGTTTCTAACGCCCTCAAAGCTCTTGACCGAGCGTTTGTAACGTTTTGTCTACGGGCATCGCTACTTCGTACGGCGGGTAAACAAAACAAAATGTTGCTAAGAAGGTTACCCGGCCCGCGCAAGCGCCTAGGAGAAAGGGTACACACGTACGCCCACGCGAGAACAAAAACAATTTCTAGACCTAACTAGTGGTGTGCTTGAGCACAAATGGCGAGCAAGCCTAAAGACTATACTATTTTTATTGACTTCTAACACTGAAGCTACTGAAAATTAGTTGGGCGGAGCCCGACCTCTGCTGGGGAGAGGTCGGGTAACAAGCCTATACCCGGGTTTGTTCCCTGCTGCAACGTACGTTGCAGTCCAATCAGATTGAAGTGTGGTTAAATGTTAAGGAAATTAGCTGACTCAGCAGAACAAACCCGGGTATAGGCTTGTTACCCGACCTCTCCCTTCAGAAGAGGTCGGGCTCGCCCAACTAACTGAAAATAAGGTCCAGTTTTTTTAATTTAGCATACAGGGTAAAAAGATTTCAGTGCCATAGTAACAACTCTCTGCAACTGCTTGAATTGAAGGAAAAACAACAACAACAAAACAATACACGTTATTTAAAAGTTTTCTTTGTGATATTCTTTAGCTAAGTAGTGGTTGTAACACACAATGCTTTGACACAGCTGGACATGCACCTACACAGACTTACCTTCGCAGTAGTCTAGTGGACAATGTATTTTCAGGTAAATACTGTTGCGCACGGCTTATAACCATGACAAAGAGCGCATTGACTTACCACCGCCACTAACTCGAATAGAAATGGAAGTCCCTTAAGTTGTCAAGTTTTAACTGCACCCGCAAAAGAATTCAAAACGGTAAACAATTCAATTTCTAGGGTGATACGGGTACTGATCGATAAACCAGAGGATTCTGTTTAGTGCAATTTGGGACGGGGTCTACCACATAACTAACACAAAAACGTGAGGGTCAAAGTACAAAATGACATACGTACGTCCAAACATATATACAAACTAGTGGTGCGCTCGAATAGCGCAAATGCATGGCGAGCGAGCAGACTCTTTTTACAGAAAAATAGGACAGAAATTACATCTAACTGTAGTGCACAGTGTAACCCTTCCATTCTCAGTTAGCATCAGAGAATCTAAAGTCTCTGATCCCAGACTAAACTAACAATTACCTGAATAAACTTCGAAAGCAGTGGCAAAGAAGCGCAGCTTGACAAAGACTTCACAATTGTTTCAAGAAGAGAGTAGCTGTAAACTTTTTGGTTGAAACAATGTTGCGTCTGCAGCAGGATACTCCGCGCTCGTTAATTGAAAAAAACTGGAACTGTGAACGCTTTACCTAACTTACGTAATTAGAAGCGCGCGCATTTAAAGAGCATACGTACCATCCATACATACATACATATATAATACTTATAGCACGAGTCAGAGTACAATATGGGAAAATATTTTACGAGCACGCAAAATATTTTCACGAGCCAAAGGCGAGTGAAAATGTGGCGTGAGAGTAAAATATCATTCCCATATTGTACGACGAGTGTGATAAGTGATTTATTGCTTCTTTGAAATTTTTCTCAACCGGTTACAATACAATTTTCATTGATTTTACTCGCTACGCGCGCGCTACAAGTAGCGTACAATATAAACCGTACAATATGGGAGAATACAGAACGCTCGCGTGATGCGGAAATATTCAAGTAAAAATATCAAAGCTGCAATAAATATGTATATATAACATATACCCGATTTTGCGTTATCCACCCCTAATACTGTCTCGCTCGCTACGCTCGCTCGCCAATAAACAAACTAACATCCCCGATTTTCGATTGTGTAACCCCTGTAAGTGTCTAGCTCGCTACGCTCGCTCGCCAAATATTATATATATATATATCGCAAACTCATTAGAGAGTCAGCTCCGCTCGCTTCGCTCGATCCGCTGAAATATATATATATATCGCGAACTCATTAGAGAGTCAGCTCAGCTCGCTTCGCTCGCTTCGCTGAATAAATGTGCATGATTATAATAAAAATACAGTTGTTACTAGAGGAAATAAATTAAGTCTGTTATTGAAGATTGATGATAAAAAGAAAGCTGTTGAGATATCTATATAAAAAGTAGGACACATTAACTATTTCACTTCCTTCCAATGAAAATATCAATACAGTATTAAATTACTGGCTTTATACGGAATTAGTAACATTGAATCTATTACTGCAAATTGTTAATCGATGAATTGACTTGAAAAAACTAGACTTGCACAAAACTATACTGTTACTAAGTCAAAGTATGTTAACATTGAACCATCAATTATTGAGTAGTAGCTACTACACAAAGGATACTGAGCTTGGTTACTAGCAAAAGATAAAGCCTATGGGTTACGTTCAAAACTGTGCAAAAATTACTCTGTATTACTTTGTTTTTGTTTTTTCATGTCACATAATGCTGCAGCCAGTGGTTACTACGGTATTAGAGACCCTTTACCACATGTACCTTTATAAGACTCAGCTGATTTTTACTATCTTAGTGGATGTTGTCAAGAGCCATTGGTAATTCAGATACATGCTGAGTACTAGCTACAGACATAAGATACTAAAACTGAGGTTAGTACGTCATTCTATATTTGCTAACATTACAGAATACTCAGGCCTATCATTTTTGTAGCCCAGTCAGAGTTATTGTTATCAGGAGTTACAGGTAATTCAGATAGTCAGAATGACTATAAGCATTAAGATAATAGAGAATATACTATTTAAAGGTAAAAAAGTATTTCTGTATTTGTTCAATTAGGGTCAACTGTTATACTGTATATTATTTTGTCATCTGAGTAGAAGTTAAAATAAACCATATAACCATAACGTAGTTTTATTTAATTTAATTAGGCAGGCTTGCTCACCATTTCTGCCCAAGCACGTCACTCCCATTAAACAATCACACAGGTTCCTTTTCTCCTAAAAATACTGCTTTATTGGCTTGACTCCTTTTTTCTGATACTACAGCTTTAACAGGGCCTCATCTAGAAAAATTCCTTGGTGGATGGGTGTGTGTGTGTGTGTGTGTGTGTATGTGTGAATCTTAAATGTTAGTTGTTGTGTATAGCATAGGCATGCTTTTATATTATATATGCTTATATATAATACTTAATACATGAGTCAGAGTGTGATATGGTGAGATATTTCACGAGCAGGTTAATTTATTTTCATGAGCAAGAGGTTGGTGAAAATAAAGCCTGAGAGTGAAATATCTAGCCATATTACTCTGATGAGTGTAATAAGTGATTTACTCCACACTAGATATCTTCACTGCTGTAGTTGGTACTAGAGGACAGGTAACTCATGGTAAAGTATGTCTTAGGGGCTCCCCACACCCCCAGCAGATATTTTAGCAGCTACTCTAACCCTGGTTGAGTACTCTACACAAGAGGAAGGTAACTGTAAAAACCAGCAAAGTGGCAAGTTGGCTAGTTGCTATAACTACAAGGGCAATGAGCTTGCCAGTATAACTTGAAATAACAACCTTGAAGTATAATGAGTTATTTCATGGTCTTGTACCTAAAGATATCATTGTGAAGATATCTCAGGTGGAATAAACAATACTTATTACATGAGTCAGAGTGTGATATGGCGAAATATTTCAGAGCAGGCTAATTTATTTTTACTAGCAAGAGGGAGTAAAAATAATTATAACCTGAGAGTGAAATATATTGCCATGTCACTCTGACAGAGAGTATTAAGTGGTTTAAAGGGCTGAGTAGGCTACACCAGAGGAAGGTAGCTGTAAAAACCAGGAAAAGTGGTTTGCTTGGCATGTTGCTATAACTACAAGGGTAACTACCATAGTGTCAGTGAAATAAAGGCATATATATGTATATATATATAAATATATATATATATATATATATTTGTCTATTCCAAGCTAGTACAAGCTATTGCAGTGAAGATATCTAACATAGAAGAAACCACTTATTACACTCATCAAGCAAGATATTTCACTCTCAGCCCTCGAAACCCTTTTACCAGACATAATTTTCAAAACTTTGCCATTATTTTTTGGCTGCTAAGTGTCACTTGTTGCTTGTCAATAACCACTGGTATTCAGAATTGTTTACAATTAATACTAAAAAAAGCTACCAATACTAACGGGATGCTAAGGTAGGTACATAATTCCAAATGTGTCCAAAATTACGTAAAAATAAATCTGGCCTTTTTTTAGCTGAGAGCTTGTTTAAGAGTTAATGGTAATTGAAGTAGTCAGAATGGCTTAAATTTGGTACAAAAGTTACCAGTACTCAGGAAATTGATGTAAGAAGTATTCTGTTATATATTTTATATACTATAAATAATGGTCAACTTCTATAATTTAATGTATAGAATTTAATGTATAGAATCAACTATTTTCATCATGAATTATGGAAATAGAAGCTTCTTCATGTTAATAACAATGTGTGGGCGTGGAAGCCGCCACCCCCACATGAACTGTCACATGAACTATATTTAGTGTTAGCATGAGTTATAATTAGAATGAGTTGTGTTGCATTATGTGTGTATCCTGTATTATTATTATTTTGTGCAAGTCATTATAGCTAGTGTTAATTGAGCTGTGTGTGTGTGCTTGTGCGTGCTAAGTGTGATGCACATGTTGTAAGACAAGAAGTTTAGATCGTTTTGTGTCAAATGTAGGTGTTTTTCACGTTGTATAAAAAGTCTTGTGTCATGTGTCAGTAGTCAGTCTTTGTCAGTCTTGTTTTTGCACAAGTTTCATCCGTGTCGTCTTTGTGTAGGGATACGTCCCTAATAGCTTTAACCCCCTGTAACCACTATACGTAGTCCGGGAACAGGAAGGGTAGCTAGAAAGGAGTCATTGACATTGACTCTGGTGGCAGCCTACTAACTATCATTGTGCCTAGCCCCACACAATGTAGTTTTATGCAATCTAACAGGGCATGCTCACTCGCTTGTATATATCAAACATATATACTCAATTTTAAATTGTCCACTCCTAATACTGTCTCACTCATTTCACTTGCTCGCCAACAAATTGCACAGTTATATACATCACCACAACCATTCTGAGCTACAAGGAGAGAATAAGAAAACACTTAACTAAAAGTAAGTAGCTCTTTTACATTCGCTATCATTAATACTTTAATATTTATTATTAAAAAACTGCATCCACCACATTCTAGTTGTTCAGAAGCACACAAGTAAAGTATGCAGTTATCATGTAGCTGTTACTAAATAAACATAAACCAGTTCAAAATATGCATTATTTTCTTCATTAATTGTATACAGGCTCGTCTTCATGTTTGACAGTGTCATAGTGAGCAGTGGACTCTCCAACTGTAACTTGTCCATATGCTGAACATTTCTTCATCTCCATTGTGGTAGACCTGTTGTATTATATTTCATAGATTTTTATTTGTTATATACAATATATCTATATAATTGTGTGAATTCAATGATAATTGTGTTCCAGATGCATTTGCATGTCTGAGTACAAAATGACTGCATTCATTTGTTTTAAACTTCAACTCTGTCTACTCTTTGTCCAAGAACACTATAGTGTGTCAGTTTAGTGCTCAGCAGAGATCTAGTTTATCTATTGTGTTGATACAACATGATCTCCACATAATCAGACTATTTGCTGAAGATGTTACTTTAGAATTCAAATCAAAGGCTAAAAATTATCATAGACTAGTGGTGTGCTTGAGCACAAATGGCGAGCGAGCCTTAAACTACACTATTGTGAAATGATAACAATCAAGCTACTAAAATAAGTCGAGTTTTTAAATTACGTATGCGATAAAGGGGATTCAACGCCATAGACGAACCACGAAGGTATGTCTTGCGTAGGTATGTTCAGTTGTGTGAAAGTATTGTGCGTTACAACTACTATTAAGAATATCACAAAGAAAACTTTAAATTACATGATTTGATTTTGTTGCTTCTTTTTCAATTCAAACAGTTGAGGGAGCTGTTACTATGGCATTGAATCCCCTTTACCGCATACGTAATGTAAAAACTCGACTTTATTTTAGTAGCTTGAGTGTTAGTTGTTAAAATCAACCATTTAACAATAGTGTAGTTTAAGGCTCGCTCGCCATTTGTGCTCAAGCACACCACTAGTATATATGTGTGGATCTAGTATGTCATTTTGTACTTTGCCCCCCACATTTTTGTGTTCTCTTGGTGGTCAACCCGGTCCCCATATTCCACTAAACGGAATCTTATGGTTTAGTGACCCTTCCTTGTATAATTAATTCTTTACCACTTTGAATTAGGTTGCATCTGAAATACCCGATTTTTTGTGGATACAGTTATGTCATAAAAACTAACTAGTTAATTTTCTATTTAAATTAGCGGCAGCGGTAAATTATCTTGGCTAATAGTTGTTTGTCCTAGTTATAGCCCATATGCAACAGTATTGTTCTTACTTGAAATACATTGTCCTATAGTGAAGTCACCCAAGTAAGTCTTGTGTTGTGATATCCAGCAAGTGCTTGTGAAAGTGTAGAGTATTACATATACTGCTTAGCATAACATAAACAACTACCAAATAAACATTAGCTGACTCTTTAGCTTTTTTCAGCCACTGCGGTAGTAAGTAAGTCACCATTTATGGTAGGACTATAACTCCGGCAATTCTTTAGAAATGTATGTTTGTTTGTGTTTCTTCATATTTTTTTCCGTTTAAGTCATATAATTGCGGAGAGTGGATACTATGGTATTGAAACTACTTATTGTATGCTATTTAAAAAACTCAGCCGTTTTAACCCTCTCACCGGCAGATAAAATTCAGTTATTTATTTTTTCTACATGAATAATGTTTAAAAATAAATATAAAATCAGGAGTTGAAAAAAGTACCTAGCAACCATATATCACGTGAAAGTACATGTATTGTTCAACATTTTTGGTCAAATTTGGTTGCTTAGCAACAAACCACAAAGTGGTTTTGGGACCACAATGTAACTATATCATCATAACAAAGTGATCTGTATGCTTCCAGTGCAATATTAGCAATTGTTTGTGCGTGATTAGATATTTTTTACTGTTATAATAGACAGTTATCTCAGCCAGCAATGCTGTTGCTCACTGATGACACCAGAGGAGGCGTGACTGTTTGCTGGGCAATAGCTGGGCAGAAGAACATCAAGAATACAAGAATATTTTACTAACAAATCCAGTCCTCTGCACACACTCACTCCTCTCTCTAGCCACATTCTTACTCATACTCTTCCTTTTTCATCCATTCAATACTTTGTCAACCTTTCTTCATGCTTTCAGCATAATCAGTATTACCATCATCTCAATATTCAGACCTTGCAGAAGTAGAGACATCATCCTTTGAATGAATAGGAAGTCCAAAGTAATTCAGAGAGCAAAGGTGGCTAAGTCAAATCATTACTCATTGCTGGGAGTTTGTAAGAAAAGAGTTTACAGCTGTGACCAAATTAGCGCCATATTCCCGGGAAAGCTTTTGGGCATAATAAAACTTACCGCCATGTTCCCGGGAAAACTATTTCTTACTTTTTTTCCCTCCAATACTGCGTAAATAGCTGCTTTTCTTACCTGGAATATCAAGTTCCATATCCTCTTTGACATTGCTGCTGGTATGTTCGCTACCTACAGTGCTCTAGTAGCTCTCAAGTTGAAAACTAGTAGTTTCCTCAACCGGTAATGAAATGAAAGCTTTAGCAAGCAAGTCCAACTCTCTATTCTCGACAGTAGTACCTCTGCGGTAGCTATATAGCTCCTGTACCCCTTCCCTCTCACGTTCGCAGTCGAAAACGTCGTCGCAGACAAGATCCACCGCCTCAGTTGCAGACAAATTTATCGCCATTTTTCGAACTAACGTTAAGTTTATTTTTAGCCCGACTACCTTAGTTACGTAGTAGCTATTTCTATTCTAAAAATACATGCAATAGAACAACACATTAGCCGTGCTCTGGACGCTGCAGCTAAGCTTTAGCGTTTATCGTTTAGGGGGAAAATATTTTTTCCCGCATTACGTCATCCTTGAGCGCCTATAGGCGCTTGTGCCGGTGAGAGGGTTAAAGTAGTTGGAGTTCGTCTTGTCAGGAACATAGGTTGTCTAGATGAAGCTATCACTAATGTAGTCAATGGCTGCGTAGCTACTTGTAGCTACTTTTACGACTATATAGACTGAATGATGCCTCCTAACACTAGGTGAACAGGATCTAAGACATTAACTTAAGGAAAACTAAATAAATGTAACCTTATTGTTACTTAAGTATACAGATTTTGAAATCAAACTTTTATCATATTCTACCTTGTATGAATTACTTGTGCACAATGGCTCGCTCACCATTTGTGCTGAAGCACATTACTAGTTATAGTGTAGATATGCAGTATAGCACAATTGTTATGTAAATAATAAAATGTTTATGTTAGCAATATGTTCTCCTATAAACTGACAACGTAAACAAGTTTGTATGGCATAGTCAGACTCTTTACCTACACCTTTGTAGGTAAAGTGTCTGGTCAAATGCAATGAGGGAACCTGCTTTACTGAATCAGAGTATAATTCATTACCTAATAGTGAAGTTAGCACTTAAGGTGGGAATCCTGCAATGGTCACCCTATTACATTCGACCAGACCCTTTCCTCATAGTGTTGTAGGTAAGTGTCTGGCTATGCCAGACTACTAACAAATTATTACAGTAAATAGGTCACTGCAATGAGTGAGTCGTTAATTAGTGCCTCATAGCAGTATTGTTAGTAAGAAAAGTGCAGTATATTTTGACTCAATAAAATATTACAAATGAACAAAGATGAAAGGTGAAATCAGAAAGAACTATAAATTCAGTATTAAATTACAAGCTAGTCAGAACTCAAATTATTTCATTTTGTTACATATTGATATCAGCTTAGTGAGTCTGCACTAGTAGCTATCTTTAATAGTCACTTACATTGTCCATTTACTTTGTATGTTGCAGTTGAAATCAGAACCAATAGTAGTAAAATTATATGTCTATACTTTCATCTAGTGAAGTAGTTATCCAGTCGTACAAGTACACAGTACCTTACGCGTCCTTATTCACGTAAACAGGAATAACATGTGATTATGACACGAGGCGCGTGATGGGCTATCCCAAAAGAGTCATTTTTTCTGAAATCGAAAATTTAGAATGCTATCGCCTTCTGTGCTTATTGTTTTTATGCGTGAGTGTATTAGCTACCATACTTAATTTTACCACTTCTTCAGGCTTTTGGTCACCGAATTTACGTTTTTACGTATTTAGACTCACAGAAATAGCAAGCTATGGCTGATGTGTAGCTACTCTTGATGAAGTAGCTTTAACTAGGCTAAAGCTAAAGTTTGATGTCTGTTATTTAATGGCTAAGGAGAACTTACCATTAACCCGACGTTTCGACTTCTTGTGAAGTCCTCTTCAGGGGTTAACTGAGGTTGAACTCTGTGGTGATACAGCAAGAACTGGAGGGTATGTTTACTGTTTATATGTCCTGAAGGGTGACTTGCAGGCAGCATAGATAGCTAGCTTTCTGAAAGCTCTAAACGAATGTCTCTGTTGAACCAATAGTCTGGTATAGTCTGTATCATATGTGGAGGAACCAAGGAGGCTAGGGCTAGGGCTAGATTTTGTATATAGGGTTTTGCACCCCTCAGTTTCCATTCAATCAATATGTGGTAACAGAAGACTTTAACACATCATTATTAATTGCACTAGTAATTTTTCATCTTTTTTGAGTCGATCAAAGTGCAAACATGAAAACACCTAGAGCACGCTAGTATAATGGCTATAAACTAACCACTAAAGGCTGTAGTGTTTTAACAATGTGTCAGTATACAGATGCATTGGATTGGAAATACAATTCCAAATGCTTCCTGACATGATGATAACTTTTACTCCGGAGCATCCAGAGCTAAGTCAAAGTTAATTAGGAAGATCATAAATATAATGTGGTCTACACCTAACAGGTAACCTGTTAAACAACATTGTAGGAATTCTACCTTCCTTTTCTAAGTTCTTTAATACACGACCTATTTTAGCTTCCTGAGTCTTAGTTGGATCCTTTTTAACAAGTCTGTAAGTGGCTGAGATTGTATTAACTGGGTGAACTCAGAATGGTATTCTTCCTTATTAATTCTTAGTCTCCCAGCTAATTAGTGTTCACATAGGTGACATTATTTAATATCTCGCGAACTAGATTTTTTTTTGTGGCCCTAAAGTGGCCGGTGGTAAACACGTCAATTTAATCAGCTAGAAATATTTATTTTTCACACAAAAAAACAGGAAGCAGTAGTTTATAAGTTTTGAAGCTTCTCATACCTAAAACCACACTAATATAAGTTAAAAACGCCTGCATTATATTCCCTATATAAATTCAAGTTTATAATACAGTAAATATTTTAAACTATTGAAATTGGGAGACTAAGGACTAGACTTTCTTAAAATACCACAAACTGTACCCTTTAAATCATTAGCATCATCTTCACTAAGAGAGTTAAAGAACAAGGAAGCTCTATACATAGGTGGAGAAAAATAAATTTACCTGGGGGGGGGGGGGCAAACTCAACTCCTATTTAACACTGTGATAGTAAGGTTGGTATTAATTAAAACAAAACACGAGTCAAATTTTAGTGATCAAAAACAAGTGATATATAGCTAAATTTTAGTATGCATCACAATAATTCTTTCTAAGAATCTTGCCCGTCATATTTTTATAATGTGAATGCAGAGTCATTAAGTTTTCAAATTTTGTTGAGTAAGGTTAATTGAAGGTAGCTATATCTTGAGTCGTAGAGTTTAAAAGGTTCGTTCAGCTGTAGTGGTTATTACTACTACAATGAGAAAATGTTCAACATTTTTTTTCACTTTATTAAGTTAACAACAGAAATAGCACTTATTGATATCACATATAGAGTCCCTGATAAATGTATACACAAGTTAGGAATCCCACTTAGACCCATTGTTTCCGATCACCATCTTATAATTTATCAAAGTTCATATCAACAATGATATCTCCATTGTTTGGTAAGACACAATCATACATAAATAATTCAACAATTTCATGCAAACAGTTAATGGTGTGTGATTGAGATCTGATGAAATGATGGTGAGTTTTGATGTGTCTTCCCCATTCACTAATGTTCCAATAGATGAGGCAGTGTCTGTGATCAGAGATAAGCTCCAGAATGATGAAAGTCTAGATGAGAGAACATGTCTTTATCCTAGTGTGTCACAGAATTATTAGAGGTCTGACTTAAATCAACTTACTTTAGGTATAATGAAAACAGTTATGAGCAAGTAGCATTAGACTATGCTCCGGTGTATTATGGAAGAGATGTAGATGACACCCTTTGAATAGTGAGACGGGAAGTAAAAAAAAATTGTTAGAACATTAAACTATGTATAAATTCACCATGGAATCAGAACAAAATGGTAAGCTATATTTTCTGGATTGTTTATTGGAGAGTACAGAAAACCTGTACACACAGACATACTTTCATTTTAATTGAGTCCCACCATCCTAATCATAGAGAGGAATTGTCAGATACTTGTATCAGAGAGTTAGGAGAGTAACTAATATGAGTGATAATTTGAAGGAAGAATAGAAACACCTACACAAAGTACAAATGGTTATGATAACATTAGGGCAGGCTCTAAAGAGTTACCTTATAGAGATCACACAGATACTGAAAAAGAGAAAGTTTAATTCTTTCTATGCCTTACATATTAGGATTGAATGAGAGTATTCAGAGAGTGTGTCAAAACGGCATTTAAGTCAAGTAGGACACTAAGACCACATTTTACTAAAGTCAAGGATACTATACCCATCAGCACAGAGCCATCATAGTGTACAGTATACCCTGCAGTTGTGATATAGAGGTGAAACCACTAGGTAGATAGAGCCAGTAAAAATCGTGAGTTAAAGATTAATAAAGCTATACACACACACTAGACAGCAATAACTTTAACAGAGACAAAGGTTTAGAGCTTCCAGGACGCTGGCTACCTATGCTGAGTAGTGAAAATCACCCTTCGGACACGATAAACTGTAAATGTACCTTCCAATTCTTGCTGCTTCTATCATATTTATTGTATCACCATGGAGACCCCTGAAAAGGACTTTACAAAAGTCTAATGTTGGGTGGCTGATAAAAAAAAAACAATGTTTGCTATTATTATAATTATTTGAGCTGATAATGACCATATTACTGAAAGAAGAAACTCTCTCTGCAATCTGGTCACATTCACTCTGCACTTAATTTCTGCAGGTTATAATTTAATTCATTAAGTATTTTGTATTATGTATTAATTTTTTTACTTATTTTTTGCCTCTTCTAAGTCAATGCAGCAAAGTCAGGAACTTCAAGATTGGTTATTGAAGACTTTGAAAAGAGAAAAAGAATTGTAGCTGCCTCTCATGATTTGAGTCATTTTGGACTCCATCGAACCAATGACATAGTATCAAGCAAATATTACTGGCCTGGTCTTTTCACTGATGTTAAAAAATATGTAAGTTTATATGTACACCTAACTCAGGATCTGATACAATAATGGTGGGAGGCAATATTATTCGAGGGTAGGGTGATTCAGTTTTAGATTTGATATGATGTCTTGTATTCCTTAGGTTGACTCGTGTGACCGTTGTCAACGTCAAAATAAGCTCAATAAATCAGTGGGCACACTCCACCCTATTCCTGTAACATCGAAGCTTTTTTATCAGGTTGGAATGGACTTAATCGGCCCGCTCCCAGAAACTGCACGAGGTAACAAGTACATTGTTACTTTAACGGATTATTTTTCTAAGTGGGCAGAAGCAGCTTCTCTTCCCTCTAAACACGCAGCAGGCATCTGCAAATTCATATATTCGGTATTGTATTTTTTGTTTTTTGCTTACTTCTCTGATAAGTTTATTTTCTTTGTAGTTTATGTGCAGATTTGGTTGCCCTCAGGTTTTGATCACCGACCAAGGAAGGGAGTTTATAAATGAATTATCCAATGAGCTTTATTCAATCACAAGAACTCGTCACAAAATAACCAGTGCTTACCACCCGCAGGTAAGCTAGAGTGTAATTAAATATTTGAAATTGTTTGAGACTAATCAAATTGCATGAAAGTATTCAATTTAACTAATACTTTGCTGTTAAACTATACTATACTAAAGCTAAACTTTGCAATTATTGTTGGAGGTAACAAATGGCATGAATTATTTAACCTGTGCATGATTTTACAGAACTTCAGTAGCAGTAATAATGGCAGATTATGAGTTTAAACTAGATTAACACTTCAGTTTAATCTCTTTTAGTCAATTATAGCTACCTACAGTACTTCAATACTATAAAAATAAAATATTACATAAAAATGTTATACAATTGGCAAAGCAAAGTAAAATAAAATGAAGTGAAGAAAATATCAGTGGTACTTTTAGTATGCTCATATAATAAACTTATAATAAACTGATTGGTTTTTCGTGTATGAATTAGAATGTATAATCAGTAAGCAATTTATTAAATGCTAAAGCAACCACTGGTATCACTAACTTCGTTTTTTTTTTAATTAGGACAGGAATATTCATGTAATATATATATATATTATATATTATATATATATATATATATATATATTATTGATTCTGTAGACAAATGGGCTCACTGAGCGTTTTAATCAAACCCTGTGTCGTTGTCTGCCTAAACTTTGTAATCAAGAGCAAAATAATTGGGATGATAATATAGACAGTGTACTTATGGGTTACAGAGCTTCTTTTCAAAGTTCAATTCAGCACTCGCCATACTTCATGCTCTTTCAGCAGCACATGAGATTGCCAATTGACAATGATGTTAAAATATCAGAAGAAGAATGCAAGGATGAGGTTCAGCTTGACATTTTTATGACATCACTAATGGAATCAAGAAAGAAAGTGTTTAGTGATGCTGAGCTGAGTATTATCAAAGCTCAAGAAAAACAAAAGAATTTGTACGATAAAAAGCATGAAGTAGCAACAATTGAAATAGGATCTGATGTACTTTTGCAGAATACTGCACAAAAACAGCGGAAAGGGGGCAAGCTAGAGTCAGCATGGCTTGGGCCTTATGTGATTTCCAGGAGTTTGGGTAAGGGCCTATACGAATTGTCGAAGAATGGTAAAGTGATAAAAAATAAGGCTAATATTGGTCGGCTGAAATTGTATAGAAAGAGAACATTTGAAGAGATAGACTTTAGTACTAAATCTGAAGACAGAACAACAGGTAAGAGCAGTGAAGATAATAAGAGTAGGATATCAGAAGACGGTGAAACTATGATTCCAATACCTGCACATTGTGAAGATGACAAGTGGAAGTCAGAGGAGAAAGAAGAAGAAGAAACTGTGATAGAAGTAGGACCTGAATCAAGAGAGGAAGGAATAAATATTGAGAAGTTGGAAAAAGAAGAACTAAAGATTGCAATGGAAGAGAAAGCAATGAAGGTTAGGTGTTCAGTGGAGGAAGGAATGGAGATTGCAAGGTCACAAGAAGAAATTGTAATTGAAACGGGCTGTAATAAATCGAAGGAAGAAAAAAATATTGAACGATTAGAAGAGGAAGTAAAGATCACAATGGTAGAAGTGAAACCAGTAAAGTTGATATCTTCAGAGGAGCAAGGAACAATGATGAGAAATTCAAAAGTGAAGGAAATGTGGTATGAAAATTATGATGTTATTAGTGGTAATCAAGAACCTCAGAAGAAAAAAGTGATGCAGAAATAAACGACAGTAATGGAAAAGATGCTGGGAAATATTGGATTGAAACTCTTCTTTTATTTAAAACAGATAAAGAGAACCTTCAGAATGGTGGCTGGTTAAGTGATGCACATGTTTATGCGGCATCAAAGTTGTTAAAAAATCAATACCCAACTCAAAATGGTCTCTTGTCACCATTACCATTATACCATAATTTAGTTTGGAAATCATCAAATACAGATTTCATACAAATTATAAATGTCTGTGGTAATCATTGGGTTTGCGCATCTAACATAGGATGTCCACCTAATAGTTGCTGTGTGTATGACAGTTTGTATCCCAACTATTCTACAAGTTTAACAAATCAGTTGGCAGCAATAATGAAAACTCCTGAAGATTCTTTTGTGGTCAAGTATATGAATGTTCAACAACAAGCTGGAGCGAATGATTGTGGGCTTTTCGCAATTGCATTTGCAGCTGCTTTGTGCAATAACAAGGACCCTTCTCAATACACTTTTAATCAGACTCGTATGAGAAAGCATTTAAGTTTGTGTTTCGAAAAGGGAATGATATCTGACTTTCCTTCATGCCACAGAGAACGTCGTCACACCACTGCCATTGTAAGCTCGAAGAAAATAGCCGTTTATTGCACGTGTAGACTTCCTTGGGGAAAAGATATAACACAATTTGGTGGATTGGCACAGTGCAGACATTGTCGCAATTGGTTTCATCAGAAATGTGCGAATATACCAAGAGAGGTTTTCGAGATATCATCTTGTTTATGGAAATGTTTATCTTGTAAACACGTCTGAACTTCACTATTGTTGACTTTGAAGTGTGTATAATGACTATTATTTTTTGTTTTATCTAATAAAGTGTAAACTATGGGGTGAATATAGCAGTTTTTTTTTTACTTTACAGCTCAATGATAGCTAGCTAGCTATAATAAGTTTGCACTTTAACATCTTGCTCAACTTGAAGCTAAAGTTTGTATCTGAATACCATAGCTACTTACTATCTAAAATAACCATTTCATCAGATAAATCTAAATGTTCATATTAGAAAAATTAAAATATTCAGAAAAAAGATAACATATATTTAAACAAAAATCATCTAGAAAAAAAAAGAACAAGTGGATTGCATAGCCATACATTTTCCTTATGATAGAAGACATACATAGCTGATGGGGTAGTGAAGTGGGGTATACATAGCTACATACTGAGGTTATTAATTGATTCTTATCTCTTTTCGTCGCTTTAGTCTCTTTTAGTCTTTTTATTCGCTTCTTAGTGTTTTTATACTCTTCTTAGTCTCTTTTGGCTCTTCTAGGGTCTTAATGTCTACTAGCCTCTTCAGTCTTTCAGTCTCTTCATATTCTCTTCAATTTCTTTAGTCCCTTTTAGTCTTTTTTCTCTTCTTACTTAGTCTTTTTAGATATGAAAGATATGTGAATGGAAGTTGATATTCAGTGCAATTTGTTAGGATTCATATCCGAATAATGGATTCATAATATTCAAGAATTATCCCATTATAGCTATAATGATATAAAACTACATTACAGAACTGAAAAGACTAATAAACTGAAAGATACTGAAGAGACTAGAAGTGAAGTAGAATGGAAAAGACTAAAAAAAACTAGAGAGACTAAAGAGACTAGACGAGTAGAAAGAGACTAGACAAAACTAAAGAAACTAGAAGAGATTAAAAAATGAATGAACTAATGAAACTAAAAAGACTAGAGATACTGAAGAGACTAGAAGATAATAAAGAGAACAAGAGAGAAGAGACTGGGAGTAGTTAAAGGGACTAGGAGAGACTAAAGAGACAAAAAAACTAAAGAGACTAGAAGAGAATAAAGAGACTAATGAAACTAAAAGGGACTAAAAGACTATAGAAGAGACTAAAGGGGTGAAAAAACTAAAGAAACTAGAAGAGATTCAAAGACTGGAATAGATTAAAGAGACTAAAGGAGGCTAAGGCTAAAGAGACTGGAAAAGACTAAGATACTAAAAGAGACTAAAGAAATTAGAAGAGACTAGAGACTTAAAGAGAATAAAGAGACTAGGAAAGCTAGACTAATAAGACTAGAAGAGACTAAAGAGAATAAAGTGACTAAAGAGGCTAAGAGATTAAAGAGAAAGAACAGACTACACAAAGACTGGGAGAAAAGCTAAAAGTGACTAAAGAGACTAGAAGAGATAAAGAAATTAGGAAGATAATATGACACTAAAAGAAACTAACGAGACTAATAATATGACAAAGAGACTAAGAGACAAAAGAAAATTGAAAAGATTAAAGAGACCAAGAGAAGACCTTTACTTTTCTACTTTTCTGTTAGGCATGAAAAATGTATCAGTATCAGCTGAGTAGACTGGTTATTAAGTTTAGGCAGTGGAATCATAAGCAATTGTTGGTAACTATTTCAACGCGGTAACTATTCAAACTATTGTACCACCCCAACAGAGTTCACACTCTTGTTTGAGATAAAAAAAAAGGATAAAGAGACAAGAACAGAGGAGACCAAGAAGAGAATGAAGAGACTATAAAAAGACATAGAAGAGACTAGAAAAGGCTATAGAGACTAGACAATACTGAAGAAACTAAAGAGAATAGGAGAGACTAGAGAGAGTAAAAGAGATTAAAATGACTCGAAGATATACTTAAGAAACTAGAAGAGACTAAGAACATTAGAATTAAAAAGAGACTATAAGAAATTACTAGATATGACAAAAAAGACAAATAAAGAACTAATTTTTCAGCTTGTGCCAAAAGTCCATATGCATGAAAACTTGGTTACTTTTTATTCTCTTCTTGTCTCTTTCATTTCTTAAAGTCTCATCATACTCTTTAGTCTTTTTGTCTTCTATTTTTTTCTAGTCTCTTAGCTATGTCAGTCTCATCTAGTCTCTTTAGTCTCTTGTAGTCTTTTAGCTTCTTTAGTCTCTAGTCTCTTCTAATTTCTTTAGTCTTTTTTAGTATCTTAGTCTCTAGATACTTAGTCTCTTTGTCATATTAGTCTCGTTAGTATCATCTTATCTTCTTAATTTCTTTATCTCTTCTAGTCTCTTTAGTCACTTCTAGCTTTTCTCCCAGTCTCTGTGTAGTCTGTTCTTTCTCTTTAATCTCTTAACCTCTTTAGTCACTTTATTCTCTTTAGTCTCTTCTAGTCTTATTAGTCTAGCTTTCCTAGTCTCTTTATTCTCTTTAAGTCTCTTTAGTCTCATCTAGACTATTTAGTGTCTTCCACTCTCTTTAGTTTCTTTACAGCCTTGTCTGTCTCTTCAATCACTTAAGTCTATAAGTCTCTCTTAGTCTCTTTAGTCTCATCTAGTTTCTTTAGTCTCTTCTAGGTCTTTGAATCTCTCTTAGTCTCTTTTTGTTTCATCTAGTCTCTTTTAGTTTCTTCAGACTCTTTTGGTTTCTTCTAATTTATCTTTCAGTCTCTTCTAGTTACTTTTAGTCTCTTAAGTTTCTAGTCCCTTTTAGTCTCTTCTAGTTTCTTTATTTTTCTTCAGTCTTTTTAGTCTCTCTTAGCCTATATATTCTCTGCTTAGTCTCATTAGACTCTTTTATCATCTTTAGTATCTTATAATCCCTTTAGTAGCTTCTGTTCTCTTCAATCTTTTGTGGTCTCATTGGTCTATTCTAGTCTCTTCTCTCTTTTGTCTACTAACATCTTTTAGGTACCACTCAGAAGGCTGACTTACTAGTCAGAGCTGGCTGATTCCTTCCCCTTATTACTGCCATTAGCTTACGACTATTTCAAAGGCTGCGCACAGCTTTCTCGGACAGCATACCAGGGGATACCTATATTTTCGAAGGGATACCCATATTTCTCGTAAATATGGGTATGGGGGTACCTATATTTGCGGAAATATGGGTGCGGGGGTAACCATTTTTCCGGAAATATGGGTATGCGGGATACCCATTTTGGGGGATACCCATTTTTACGTGACACCGGTCCTTATTCACGTAAACAACACGTGATTACGACACTGGGCGCGTGATGGGCTGTCCCTAAGAGGGGTTTTACCTGGAATGGACAATTGTTAATACTATTATCGCCTTCCGTGCTTGTTGTTTTTATGCGTGAGTGTATTCGCTACCATGTATTTTTACCACTTCTTTAGGCCTTTGGTCACCAAATTTATATTTATATTTGATATAGCTATAAAGACTTGAAGAAAATAGCAAGCTAAGCTTTTAAGTTTAGCTATTGGTCTTCAGGAAACAACTGTGGTGTCAAAGGGAACAGCTAGTACTGTTTTTAGAGGAGTTAAAGAGGGAATGGGTTTTTAAACATTTTTCTTAGCATTTTTTGTGAAATGCAGACTGTTACTTTAATTACTGTTAGTGAATATTAGTATATTATTTAAGGATAAGATGAAAATTAACAAGTAAAAACTATTGATAGTAAGGACAATTATAGTTATTATTATTACGGTCAACTTCACAAATTCTTACAAGTCTATACCTATAATTCATATAGTAAGTGATTAATGGGTGGATACGGTCACGGCATAGATATAAATGCAAGAGCTTGCTCCAAATAAAAGCCCAATCTAGTTCAACTAGAATTATTATATGACCTTCTCTGCACTATGCTTTGCTTCACAGTTACATTTTCATTTTTTAATTTAACATTGTAGCATTCTATTTAATTATACATACTAGTAAATGCACATCAAATAGTTCATGCCAGCTTTTTTTTCTAATTTTTATATGATTAGAAATATACTTTAATTTGTAGCCATAATGTGTGCAATGAATTTCATTGTCCCACGCCACGAAATGTTTCCCCATTACATTGTTTATTTTGAGACCATCTTTATGCTGACTATAATTGATATTGAAATAGTAAAATTATACTAATAATTCTGTTCTAACTTTCTAATAATCTCGTTAACTTCAATGTCATCAGAATTAAATAAACTTAGAAACAAAGTGTCCATATATTTTATGAACCCATAATTAGCCAATTGTTCTGCAGTTGTCCATGGCATAGTTGTGATTAAACTGTGATCTTGAAAGCAACCATGTAAATGAGGTCCTGATAAAGTGTTCCAATAACTATTTGGAGCAACTTACTAACTTATTAATCTATTAAGTTAAGTTATTAAGTGTTTTAGTATAATAACTTAAACAAAAACAAAGTGTATTATTTTGTTACTATTTATTAATGTACTAACCAGCCCATGACATATTGGTGTCTACTCTAAAGCTGAAAGAATACTTCTATATAGCACATTTTAGCCTTCGTTATTTGTGCAAAGTTTATGTTAGCATGATAATGTCTAGAAAGCCCGTACTTCACTGTGGATCAACAAAAAAATATATGGTAAAGTAAATAGATATGGTTAGAAGAGGGTATATAATATATATTATGTATATATAACATGTTCCGACATAAAAATTGTTTGATAGAACAGAGTGTAGACTTAAAGTACAATAGTAGCAGTTTAATTCAAACTGTAAACAGTGCAATCTGGCAAATGGACAAGTTATGGTAGTAAGGTGCACTTTTCACTATACTGTTCATTACACAACTTGTCTGTAGTTATAAATTATAAGAAATACTATTTTCCGTCATACTATTGGTAAGACATTGTAGAAACGTATCTGGATAAGATTAGAGTAATAAATCAATTGTCTAATATAAGATATGGGCATTTAATCAACATTTCACTGTTGTATTTCTGTACAATTATATGGGAATGTGTATTCTAATGTCAGTATATTATAATAATTATATTAAATATAATAAGTAGGAACTTAACTTGGGTTTATGAGGTACTCCAATTTGTTTGTTTCTTGTATTTTATTATCAAATTGTTACGATATGGCATTTTAATATCCAAACTAAGAGTCTAATATGATTCTAATGACAATTATATCATTCTGTTGAATAGTAGTAATAAAAATGTTATAAAAATAAAAAGGAGTCAAATAAGGGAGAACTATTTTCAGAATTCTAACTATTTAATCTCTATTAAAAACTATTTAGTAAATGCTACTTTGAGCTATTGTCGTATTCTAATGTCAGTATATAATATTAAATATAATAAGTAGGGAAAATAATTTGGGTTTATGTTTTGGGGTAGTGTCAAGGTTACTTGTAGAATGCAGTTACTGGTTTAAAAAGTTGAAAAAATTTTGTTATCCATTTTTGTTATAAATACAGATTTTACAAGTTTAATACAGATGTTACAATCATGAAGACATTGCAATGTTACATCAACAGCTTACATCTTAATCTTAACACATCAGGTACTCCAATTTGTTTTTTTCTTAAATTGCTATAAGATGGCATATAATCCAAACTAAGAGTCTAATATGATTCTTATGAATATTATACCAGTTCAAATGACTATTGAATAGTAATATTAAAATGTGATAAAATGGAGTCACATGTGGGAGAAATATTTTCCAAATTCAAACTATTAAATCTATTATTTTAGTAAATGCTACTTTGAGTTATTATCGAAATTTTTTCATTAAATTGTTTCCTCATGGTGGACTGTTTCATAGTGAGATGTAGACTCTTCTACTGTGACTCGACCATAAGCTTCATTTTTTTGAGCTTTCATAGAAGGTAGTGTTCTGTGAGGAAATGAAGTGATATCACTTGACAACTTCTCTCTTTGTATTATTATAATTTGTATTATTGTTAAGGACATGAGCATTTTTAACTTTCAGGGGTTTTTCTCTTCTTCCAGCAATAGACTACCATTCCAATTGTCACCAGAATACAAAAGTGATCAGCACAGAAAGGACTATTGGAAGGAGATACTCTATTAATAGAAAAAATATAATAAAAGTGACAAAAGTTGTCCTAGTACTAACCTGATACTCCATATGTGCAAGAGTTATTTTCACCTAGAGATAGCAAATCTGAAGGTAAAATATTAGCCACCATAATTGCTGGTCCCTCTCCACCTCCAGTAGTGGTAGAGACTGTTAGACACCTGTGTGTCAGGAGTGAGGTTAGGGATAGAGAAGTTGGTATTGTTAGTAGTTTGCAGTAATTGATGAGTTCCATTTAGAGAGTACCTGATGATATATTGAGTGAGAATCCATTAAGTTCTTCTGGTACTTCCCAAAGTAGGAATGCAGTAGGTTCTACGAAAATTGATTATAATTATTTCAAGACTATTTCAAGCCAACTAATTGTGCTGGTAGAGGCTTTTACACGTATATCTCTCAAATATTAATGTTAAATAAGGTATCCAATAAACTGGTGTTATAATATATGTACCCGAAACTTTCCTTTACTCTCCTTCATTTGTGCTGTATGCAATTTTCGAAATACTCCAATAATCATAGAACAAATGCGTTGGATACATGGCAATCGTTCAAACATTATAAGAAGGAAAATAACTAGTCTTGTCAAAGAAAAGATGGTGAACCAAGGAGATAAAGATAATAGGAATTTCAAAATATTTAGACAAAGAATTCATTGAGATGATTTCAAATTACTATATTTTGCTGACGGTAACCAACCAGAGTGCATGTCATTACTATCAAATGGGATAGGGAAGAGTGGGAGGGGGGTGAGGGAAGAGGGGGGGGGGGGGTGGTGAGGGGTCACTTCCCAACCAAGTTTATTAAAAAAATTATATTGTACCAATACAATTCAGTCTACAAGTCAACTGTAGGCTAATTCACTGCAGTTACTACATCTGTGGGCTATTAAATTAATGAAATCAGTTTATACTGGCGATTCAAATATCTTTGTCATGAAGTCTCAGCCCTCATATCTCAGGGCTTGTACAACCTGAATAATGGTTTAAAATTAGTGATGTGCTATACCACAAAGGTGACAGGCTTCATTATGAGGTACAATTTTGCTCATAATTTGTTTTTTTTGTTGTTTCAGCAAACTATAGTAACATAATATCCTATCTGTTTATACTTATTATCTATTCAATGCTATTTGGTCTACAAATTACAGTTTTTGAAAGTAAGTAATTTTAACCATTAATTTGAGAAAACTTGTGTCAAGCATTAATGTATTTCTTGATTCAATTGCTGGGTTAAGTATAAAAGGCTTGTTGAACAAGACACTGAATTCAACATTCAAATTTTGCCTAGAGGTTTAAGGAAGAAAACAAATTACACTAAGGTAAAAATTTAAAGAAAAAATAATGTGACTGGAACTTACATTTTTACCTGTACTATGAAACAGTAAAATAACATCAGGCCAGTTAAAGCTTTAAAATTTATACCTACTATGTTGACTTCAAACTACTATTCACTTGGTATAGACATCATTCCAACTAAGTTTCTTAAATTATGAAATCACTTTCATACCTCCATTTCATGAGTAATATTAGCTTCTCTATTCTGACTATCTACATGACATGACAAATGCACTGAAGAATGGCCAAAATTAAAATTACATATGGTGAAAATTTTCACTGATATACTTACCACTCACTGCAATTGTTTGACTTGAAAAACAAGTATTTCATGCAAGCATTAAATTTCCTGAAGCACAGGATGATTCGGAAAAAGCAAAGACAGACTTGCAGTATAGTATGCTCTATCCTGCACTTTAGGAAATTTGACCAGTTTAAGACAAAGTGCAGCATTTCTGTGGCAGGAAATGGCAGTTTTTTCAGTGGTACAGCTGTAGTTGCTGAAAAACTAGAAGAAAAATGGTGTAAAGGCAGCTAATATGTTTTTTTTCTAGCTAAGATTTAGGTACTTGAAGCTGTTCTGTGCTATTTTAGCTAAGCAGCAGTAGCTGCATTTTCACACTCACCTGCTCACTGGATATATCAATGCGTGATTTCAGTTGTATTCTCTGCAGCAGTTTTTGTGGAAATATATTGATTGTAATTGACTCATACATACACATGATGTGATAAAGTAAAATGAGTGATGTATTATAATCATAATGACATAATAAAAATTCAGGAGGTGATGCCACACTATGTTGTATGGAATTAATCTATTGCCAACTGTTTTGACATCGTTTTATTATACAATTTTTTTTTCATTTATATACATTGTTTAAATGTTTTTTGCCTTGTAGTATATTTAGATAATCTAGCTATGTAGTTGCTAATGCTAACTTTTATAAATATCTATTTTGCTCTAATGTATTGAAAATTTTTTATTCCAGCTCCAGATCCTCCTACTAATGTATTGAGACAAATTAGTAATAGGAGAGTACAGGCACTCCTCCAGCTCATGACTATATGGAGCTACATATCATGTGTATATAAACACTGTGAATGTCAATACTGGTGGTACGAAGTGACTGGAACTACCCACACAACTGAGACTATTACTACTTCTACTGTTACTATTCGTGTGAGAGCTACTACTGGCACAGTTCTGAGTGTACCAGCTGTGTCTGAAACACTGACTGTAAAAGGTTGGTAATATAAGATATTACAATCTTGTGTAATATTTTTATAAAGAAATTTTGTTAGTATGTTAGAATTAGCTCAATGTTATAGTAATCAGCCAAAAGAACAGTACATTATGTGTAATTGCATAATTTTAGATATTATTTAATTTTAACAATTCACCTAAAATTGTAAGTGTTTTTGACCTGAACTGATAGAAAAATCATTTTGAGATAATTTGAAATCTACACCAAGTGATCTGTATGTGTTTTTAACATCATTACCTGAGATTATTGGACGTATCAGGATTTTAATTACAAAATCATCAAAATAGGCTAAAGATAATTAGAACAAATACTCTTGGCAAATTTGAATGTTGAATTCAGTATCTTGTTCAACTAGTCTCTTATACTTAACCCAGCAACTGAATCAAGAGATAAATGTTTGACACACGTTTTCTCAAATTGTTAAAATTACATACTTTCAAAAACTGGAATTTGTAGACCAAATAGCATTGAATAGATAATAAGTATCAACAGATAGGTAATTATGTTACTATAGTTTGCTGAAATAAACAAAAAATAATAAATTATTAGTAAAATTGTACCTCATAGTGAAGCCTGTCACCTTTGTGGTATAGCACATCACTAATTTTAAACCATTATTCAGGTTGTACAAACCCTGAGATATGAAGGCTGAGACTTCATGACAAAGATATTTGAATCACCAGTATAAACTGATTTCATTAATTTAATAGCCCACAGATGTAGTAACTGCAGTGAATTAGCCTACAGTTGTCTTGTAGACTGAATTACATGTATTGGTACAATATAATTTTTAATAAACATGGTTGGGACTCCCCCCCTCTTCCCTCTCCCATTTGATAGTAATGACATGCACTCTGGTGGTTACCATTGTTTTACTGTTGTTGTTTTTCAATCACAAATAGTTGCAGGGAGCAGTTACCATGATATGATATGTTTGTCCTAAAATTAATGGACTAAATTGTTCCTTCCTAAACTAGGCTAACAGAAGCTACAACATGGCATTCTTTTAGCATACATACCATTATTAATGGTGGCAAAAATCAATTTTTATCATGTTTATGGTTTAAATTTTACCTAGTTCTTTACTTACTTGTGCGCAATGGCTTGCCTGCAATTTACACTGAAGCATATCACTCATACATGTGTGAATGTATGTACATGTGTCATTCATATTTTGACCCCACACATTTTGTATTCACTTGAAGGTTGACTCCTTAATATACCTTACTAACTTACAGTGTTCGAGTTAGTGGCAGTTACAGTAAGTCAACAATTGACTAATTCGCTGCTTGTCATAATGATACAAAAGTATTGTTATTATTCGAAATTCATATAGAGTTGCTTGGTAGACATTTGTGACAACACCCACATTTGGTGACCTTCGATGCTCTTTGACCGCTTGAATTCTTCGCCATGAGTGTGAACTACTCATTCTCGACCTACTTCACGCCTGTCATGGTGACTGCGACTGTGGTCCATGTCTAGCTCCCACCTGTCTGGCTCACCAACCCTGCCATTTGATTTGCTCAAGTGAAACATTGCAAGAATCGCGACCTAAAACACCAAATTTGATATTGTGGTGATCTGTTTAACACCTGAAGTCAGCTACAGGACTAATTATTTGCTCACTGCAAACTGACCCATGCATAATGCTGGAGGATATGTTGATTAAACACTGTGGTGTAGGAAGATGTTTTGGCATAATATAAGGGGGCTCCAAGGGTATATGTTTATTGTGGTTTAAAAGTGTTCGTATGAGAAATCACCTTGTCGGATTGTGCCCAAGAGTTATTGAGGGGGGGGGGGGGATCCCCCTCTTCCTACACTACTAAAAGCATGAAGAACTTGGAGACAATGCACTCAACCTTTACAACATATGTTTCAAGTATTTGGTGACAAAGGCCTTAGTCAAGGATAGTTTACAGATTTATTTATTCAGAACTTGCCAAGAAATGTTTAACTGGATTTAGTTTGCTTTCACCAACTCTACTCCTCTGGACTAGCTACTATACCGAACTAGCTGAAAATGTGATCAAAGTTGCTGGGCCCACTTGTTCTAGTGTAAGCCATATCCCAATTGCCCCATTTCTCCTCCCATTAGCGAATGCCAGGAGTCAGCTTACTGTTCCCCCCAAACCTTCATAAGCTGACTTTGATCACATTTGATATCTATAAACAGCCAACCAGTCACTTCTAGGCAAGTGTGCATACCATGAAGTGTGTCTAGCACACTTTTTTTTAATGATATTGAGTGTGTGAAGCACTCCTTTATTTTGGTGTGTTAAATACCACCAAGTATGTTTTGCACACCTCAACTGACTTTGTTTTTGAAATCAGTAAGCATGTTAGTTGGCTCTTTAGAAGAAAGCTCGACTTCACTTGAACAGATCCTATCAGTGACTGCAACATTAAAAATATATTTGGCTTCTTCATATCCCCCAAAATTATATTAATTATTTATAGAATAAGTGTCAAGGTCACATAATCTAAGCATGTTATAAAGAACATTTGGAGTTATGATAACTGCACATACTAAAGTCTTTCTATTAGCTTCTGCACACTTTAATTATATTCATAGTTTACCCACACCGATTCTAGCAAAGTCATTGATACATAAGAAAATTCTGTTTTTCTTGTAAGTGTCACTGGTCAGATTAAGAAAGAATAGAAACCAGAAGCTCAATAAAGATCTCCAGAACATTCTTCTAGATTTTGGGGATCATGTCCTGTTATTATGTTAATAATATTGTTAAAATTAAAAAGGAAATTGCAGTGCTGTGTTGAAATCAGAAGTGCGCACAACACACCTAAAAGAGTGTGCTATCCACATATATTTTAGTGTGTCAAGTCATCACATTAATTGATGTGCTGTGCACTCCCAAAATGGTGGGCGTATTGCGACTTTATCAGCACACCTTACTTGGTGTGCTATGCACACTTCCTTTTTACAGTGTAAGTATTGAATTGTCATAAAATAATACAATGGTGTTATTTGGAGAGTAAATTGGATTGTGATATAAGTACCTCCCCACTTTGAAGCAGCTTCCACCATCCCTTCATGGTCCAATCAGATCATGCATCTAAAAGGACAGGTAGGTAGACATCCCATGGAATGTCCCATCATTTCATGGGATTGTGATATGGGATGGACAGTGGGACGGACAATTTGCAAGAAGGACAAGTGGACATCCCATAGATTGTTTCATGGTCCGTGAGATTGTGATATGTAAAACACACATGATATGCATCTGTAAGAGAGACAGTTGGACATCCCACGGAATGTCCCATGTCCCATGACATCATGGGATGGAATGGATGTTTAAAATCATTCCTGGATACTTATGAAGCCAACTACTCAGGGGAACCTCGGAGTAATTGCATCACAGTATATACTTTATTTATCTATCTATAAGGTTTTCCAACTGGAAAGATGCCACTATGGCTATTGGAATGCATAAACAGGAGTGATTGTATAAGATAGCAATTCTTGCACCAGGGCTGCAACTAGAAATTAAGATGAGAGAAGGAAAAATTCTTTGGTTACCAGTCATGTCCAGATTTATTGCCATACCCATTTTAATAAATTATAAGTTTTGTAAATATACCAATAAAAAGAATACCTAAATATATCTGATAAAATTAATAGCTTGTTGTTTCCTAGGACCTTTGTCTCTGCACACTAGATTCTAGCCAATATATCTAAGGAACTTACAAATCCAGCTAACAAACTTAGCTGGGGCTACAAAAATAATTTATTTAAATGTAATATATTTATTAGATTTCTTTTCCAGTGTTTCCAGTCTCCCTCTCATAAGTTCTCTCCAAATTCCAGGGGTTAAGATGACAAAAATCGTCAACTTAAGTTGACAGGCATAAATATCTAGATAGTGATTTGCTCCTAATTAGTCCAGCACAGCTTTTTTGCAAGTCAGTAGCTAGCAATGTTAACTCATTGACTCCTGAATGGCGTGGAGTAGTCATCTTATGGCCAATGAATACAATTATAAAACAAGAAATCTTATAGTTTAGTTTTTGAATATTTGCCAGTTATGAGGATATGTAAAAAGTTTACTATATAAATGTTTTTACCAAGAAAAAAAGTTCCCATATAGAAAAATGTCCAGAACTTGCCATGCCCACTTCTCGCATTATTTTAACTAAAATTAATAAAAAAAAAAATTTTCCTACATAATTTTGACTTAATTTGTTACAATTAATAGTATACATATGTATACTATAGCCAAGAAAAATGTAAATTTGATGTATTTAATTTCTCAGATTCAAAATACATGCCTTTACAAACCTTTGGAGTCATATTGACCCCCACCCCTCTCCCCACCCCATTAGTATTCAATGAGTTGGCTCAGTGGTTACAGTTATGCAATTTAATGTTATGTAGTTCTGACTTATCTGCTATAAAACTTAACAATGATGTGATGTTTATTAATTGTAAACAGGTTCTTCATGTTTGACAGTTTCATAGTGAGAAGTGGACTCTCCAACTGTAACTTGTCCATAAGCTGCACATTCCTCCATCTCCATTGTGGTAGACCTGCCATAATAACATTATATATTTTCTCATAAAGAAATGAATTTTTTTGTCATACTATAAAATTGACAGTAGGAATTGATTTTTATTGTAATTATGGAACATTATTCTTAAAGTTATTTTAACTCTGTTACAACAGTCTAATGCTTCATACAATATTTGATTCTGCCCTTTTTGAGTTCTGATGACTGACTGACACTGACTGACTGACATACAACTCTCATGGACACCTGTGTCTATGTAGATAATGTGAGACTGAAATTGAAATAGTTATTGAATTCCAGTTTCAATTATTTTATGTGCAAAGTATAAGTAAGTTAATAACTTGAGATTATAAACAACTATAAGATATAGCATATACAATAACATTGTGTGATATAAATGGAAGATAAGTTTGAATATTAGAAGTATTTTTAGACAATGTAAGTGAAATCTACAATGGTGGTTACATTTGGACTAACTTAGTGTGTATGTTTATGCTATTTCTAGTGTTATATGGATAAAAAGCAGCAAAAAACAGTAAATTTGTATTTGTGCCAACTTACTTTTCATTACTGTTTCTTGTTCTCCAGCAATATATTCCAATTCCAATTATTCCAAATAATGTGCAAAAAGCCATAGTGACAACCATAGTTACCACTATGGCAACAGCTAGACCTGAGTACACATGTTAATATTAATTTATGTGTCTAATAATATTTTACATTAAAACTTAATCTGAGAATTAAATTTTATGAAAAAGTACATAAATATATAATGTCAGGCTTGATCAAGCATGCGTAAATAGAAAAAGCAATTAATTTCAGCTACCTATGCCCATTGTGATCACATTGGCAGTCTATAAAAGGGCTGACCAGGGACAGTCAGGGGCTCAGACTCTCTGATTGAGACACACTCTTTTCATTCTCTTTATTTGGATTTATCAAAATTAAGTTAAAACTTGAACTGACAAGGAAATTAGTGTAGCATTGTTGGGTGGACTTAGCCAAAGAAGCAGAGGGCCCGACATGCTACAATATCATACTTAACATTAAGAAAGTAAATCTATAACAAGACAATCCTCTAAAATTGATTGTATTTAGTAACTTAAATATTTCTCGCGTTCAATCATTATTCACTAAATTTTACACATTATTGATAAATTTAAAAGCGTGGCATTACATTGCAACAGCTTAAGCACTTTCGATATTAACAGCAATTACTTGAAATTCCTTGTTGTTGACAGCTTCTAGGTATATTAGATAAAACTAGTGGACCATAACTAGTCCTGTATCCTGATACTGATATTCCATTAACTATTGATATAGCAGACACTTCTATAATGTATTGTCTGACAGTCAGTAATGGAATTATAACTGAAGAAACGGAAGAGGGAACAGTTACCATCATTTCTTCATTGCTTTGTGTTTCTCTATAGTAAACTACAATATTAGACACTCCTACAAGTTCAGCAATGGTCCAAGAAACTTGAATAGAAGTTGAGCTGAGAATCCTTACTGTGACACTTTGCACTTTTGTTATATTTAATAATACTAAGAATTTTCATAGTTCTGCTTACATCATTGAAATTATTATACCAATAGTTTAAAAAATATTTTCCCACTACATAGTGGCCAAGCTTATAATTGAATTTATAAAAAAATATTATTTTAAAATAATTTTCACAAAATTCACATTTTTTAAAAAAATCTTTCATTAAGTATAACTATGTTTATTACCTACATTAATAACTATTTGCTGATGAATTACAGTCAACACATTGTAATAATTTCTATCAAAGTATTCATGACTAACCTGGTCTACTAAGAGTAGTAATATTATCTGTAATAACTGCTGCTGAACCCTCTCCACCTCCAGTAGTGGCAGAGACTGTAATGTTAGATTATGAGTGAGGTTAGTGATAGTGACGTTGGTGGTTGGTTACACATAGTATTACGGGTGGATAAATGAAATTCTAATTATATGTTGGAAGTATAATAATATATGTTGTGTGTGGATAGATGGCATGTGGTACCTCAACAGTAAGTGAATGTGTTGGTTTTTCTCCTAAAAATTTGATTTTTATGCTTTCCCTCACTTTTTCTTATATTATGCAGCTATAAGCAAGTCTTAGTTTAAGAGTTACTGGTAGTTGATTATTTGTAACAGAAGCTATATTTAGTATGGTAAGTAATTCTATATATGGTGTTATTAGGCTCGCTCTCAGTTTCTGCACATACTATGGCTGTAAGTAAGTCTTAATTTTAAAATTAGCTAATTACTTAAAATGGTTCTTGGAAAGCAAAATGGAAGCAAAATGGGTGACTAGAGAAGCAACGTAGGTCATTCAATTGAGCAAAACAAAGAACTGCAAAATAGGGAAATAAAAAGCAAGTGTCTAGGCCTCACTCAGACTTCACTAACATACTTACAGATGTAATACAGTGTGCAGTTGTCCATTTCATTGATAACATGATGAAGACGTATATTCATTTTGTTTTACTAAATAATATCAAACAGCTTATTTCACATAAAAAAACTTACTATCTTCAGAAGTTCTGATATCACTACTAGTGTTAGAGAAAAGTCCAGTACCCACACTGTTGACTCCAGCTACAGTGAAGGTGTATTGAGTGAAGGGCTTGAGGCCAGTAATTAGATGAGTGGTAGCATTAGACTGTGTATTGATTGTTATGTTTCTATTAGTTCCTACTCCATACTGAATTATGTAACTAGTGATGACTCCATTTCTCTCTGAAACATCTATCTCTGTCCATGTGAGGGTAATACTAGTAGACATTATTAAACTAGCAGTAGGTACTCCAGGACTACCAGAAGGAGCTGTGATATCAAATAAAAAAGGTGGATAATTAACTAAGACATGCTTAAATTCCGTGCTACCAGAAATTCAAATAGAAGTTAACTTGAATTTATAAGAAAATATATTATAAAATTAGAAAAGATAAATATTAAAGTATAATTAAAAAAGATTGTTGTACTAAAAGATTAGGTTAAAAAGAATGAATACGATGTATTATGTAATTTTCATTGTTTATATCAGTTTTATATAACAGCAATTTTAACAGCAATTCAAGTAATAGTATCATGTATGAGTACCAATAGCAGGAATCACTTTGCATAGATCTTTTGCTATTTGATGTCAATTTAATTCCAGCTAGTGAGAGCTACAATAATGTGTAACTATATTTTAAGTTTTCAAACTATAATCTATTTCCTTCACAAAAATGAAATAAACACATCTAAAAACAAATCTAATGGCAAGTTTTCAAGATAATACTTACCATGTTCAGCTGTTCTTATCATTTCACTTGAATTGGAGAAAGGTCCAGTACCCACACTGTTGACTCCAAGTACAGTGAATGTGAACTGAGTGAAGGGCTTGAGGCCAGTAATTAGATGAGTGGTAGCACTAGATGGAGTAGTGATTGTTATGTCTCTATTACTTCCTTCTCCATACTGAATTATGTAACTAGTGATGACTCCATTTCTGTCTAAACAATCTATTTCTGTCCATGTGAGAGTAATGTTATTGGACATTATTACACTAGCAGTAGGTACTCCAGGACTACCAGTAGGAGCTGTGAAATAATCCAGCACTCAATACAGTTTGTTGAATTGTGTCAATGCTTACCTGTCTCTGTGGTAGTCAGAGTGGTAGTTCCAGTGCCTTCTAATTCAGCCAAATTATTTCTACCAGTAACTACAACAGAGTATTGAATACCAGTCTCCAGACTACCAATAGTTACTGAGTTACTGGTAGTAGATCCTATTCTAGTAGGGACTCC
>WLWD01003203.1_pt1 | contig 55628 bp, 43 predicted proteins | sample 6712731 | NCBI WGS metagenome assembly WLWD01 (sample SAMN12718690, study PRJNA576275) | sponge metagenome | isolation source: marine sponge | host: Mycale hentscheli | place: New Zealand: South Island, Marlborough, Capsize Point | collected 2014-11-01 | reverse complement strand
TTATGCCAATTCCTTTTCTTCACTATTATAGATGCCGTTTATTGTAAGAATTAGGACCAACTCAGGCAGAACTCCACCTTCAACTCAGATCACAACTATTTTTTTGTATGTGTACTACTTAAATTATATCATTTCATCAATTTTCATATACCTATTATAAATGAAAGAATTGATAATTTTATTGAACATGAAAGTCTAGTAACATTAGCTACAAGTTTACAGTGCTGTACTGCTGAATCCTGTGAACACCAGAATATTTCTTGGGACACAGTAGGTAGAATCGACTGATTTTAATCCTGTCTCTTTAGAAGAACTCCCACCAGTTTGGGTTTTCCATCTGCTGTACATTATCTGCGCATAAGAAACATAAATATCATTGAAAACAGATGAGATGAGCTGTACAGCGCCCGAAAAACTCCACAAACTTCACTAAATTTCTTTCTTTCAATACTTACAGTATTAATGCGCACCTGCGCTACCGCCCCTTTTTCACGTGCAACGTTGACGTTTGCGCGCTTAATTGACTTGGATTCACATGACTAAATTGCTTCCAGTAAAGTACTAAATGCATTCCTCAATTACCGCGCTTGCGGTCGTGCCAACTCAACTTGGACATACTATAGTGATGTGGTTAAATTCCCACGAACTTGCAAACTTGGCGAAGTCAAGCAATGAGAATTGTGGTCCGTTATCACTCCGCAATACCTCCGGGACTCCATGCCGCGAAAAGACTGACGTGGCTGTTGATGTGGTTGATTGCAATGCCAGAACTTCTGGATACCGCGAGAAGTAATCCACAATTAACAAGTAATGCTGGCCATCTAACTCGAATAAATCTGTACCCACAACTTGCCACCGATACTCTGGCAATTGAGTGACAATCAATGGCTCTGGTCTTGGAGAATAACTTTTAGCACACACACTGCAATTCTGAATAACTTGAGAGATTTGATAATTAATTCCTGGCCACCACACTGATTGAGCTATCCTTGCACGACAACGGTAAATATCTAGCCTTTGTGGTGAAGTAGGAAGAGAATCAACCACTGATTCTAGCAAAGCTTCTGCCTCTTCTTGCACCCTAATGTCGTCAACTTCTGCGTTCGTTATAGGAGCCCGAGATAGTGTATCCGCAGTATATAGACGTTTACCAGGTACGTGATAGATAGTATAGTCAAATCCTGGGTCACGTTTTACTTTAGGTCCTAGGTCCTACATTGAGCGCATCGCGTCGCGTCACCTTGTGAGCGCATCGCGTCGCGTCACCTTACAATTGATCGGGTTCAGCTATAGATTGATGGCGTAAAAGTGTAATTAGTGGAATTTCAATGATATTAAGTAAGATATAAGGGTTATATAGAACCAAAATTGGTTGATTAAAGTGGGTATTGTTCCTTTACATGCTCATACATTTTTAAAAAAGGATCATCATTTTTAAACTTTCTTCTCCACAAATATTCAGGTAAGTATGTGTCAAACAAGTCATCACTTGTGTTCATGACACCTCTTTTTCGCATCATGAATTTCACCTGTGACCAAGTTCCTTCAATAGTTTGAGTGTGTGCCCCAGTGGTTGGATCCACAAAATTTATTGAATACTGAAGCTTCACAAGACCACCAGTAAGAAACTTCCACTATCTCATTCAGCTTCAAATGGCTACCAGAAAAAAAAACTCCCATCTCTCATGGAAATTACAGATTGGCATCCAGACTTGGGGCATCTCCAGCAATAAGACCCCTTCTTGATGACAAAGTTGCATACACTGCCACACTTATTACAGTTAGCACTATTCTTTAATGCTGGACAATTGTTGCCTGCTCACTATTTGTATAGTTTAAAACTAATTCTCTGAATTTAAGCATAGTTTGTTAGACCTTGTTATAAATAAAAAAATTATTGAACAACCACAACAGTAGTCAAGGTGATCGGCGCATATCGGCGCATCTTAGCACGTTTTCTGAGGGTCTGAGGGGCTGAGCGCGCGAGCGTCTCGATGAGATCGTAAGGTGACGCGACGCGATGCGCTCAATGTAGGACCTAAAGTAAAACGTGACCAAATCCTGCAAGTCTGAGATGAAATCGGACAATTCTTGGAGGCATTGAATCCAGTTTTTTATCACTCAATAATGGAACTAAAGGTTTATGATCCGTTTCGATTGTGAAGTGGCAACCCAGTATGTATTCTCTGAACTTTTCGGGGCGTACCTTCGTTCCGTCTCGGACAATGCTCGTGAAGCGTAGACAACCGGTTTCCAAACATCTCCAACTTTTTGGAATAGAACCGCTCCTAGACCATATGAAGAAGAATCTGCAGATACTTTTGTTTCTGCCAATGGATTGTACACAGCAAGGATTGTAGGTTTTGACAACTCTTCCTTCACTCTTTCGAAAGCCTGCTGCTGCTCTAGTTCCCACTTCCATACATTTTTAACGCTTAGTAATTCCCTCAGTGGTTGGGTTAGCTCCGCGATTCGGGGTGAAAATTTCCCTAATTGGTTTCCCATGCCAAGTAATTGCCGAACTTCAGATACAGATTTTGGTGGTTCCATCTCTACAATCGCCCTTGATTTTTCCGGGTCCACTCTAACACCATCTTTGTTGATGACATGTCCCAAAAACTTGATCGATTCTTTCTTAAACTCGCACTTCTCTTTATTTAGGGTTACGTTTTTCTGTTGTAGACGTTTCAAAGTTTTAAGAAGCCTTTCCTCATGTTCTTCCGAATTTTTTACAGAAACTAGAATATCATCGATAAGGCAAGTGACTCCCTCCAAGCCTTCCAGTATAGCATTCATGCGCCGTTGAAATAACTCTGGTGCACTTGAAATGCCGAAGGGTAATTTATTGAAACAGTACCGCCCAAATGGTGAAATAAACGTCGTGAGTGACCGTGATTCTTTGGCAAGTGGAATTTGCCAATAGCCACTGTTTGCATCTAGCTTTGAAAATACTTTGGCATTCGCTAGTTTTGCTAGTGTCTCGTCAACTCCAGGGATCGGATGTGTTTCCCTCAGCACAGAAAGATTCAACTGTTTCAGATCCACACAGATTCGGACTTGCCCAGACTTTTTTGGAACAACTACTAATCCCGCACACCATTCCGTTGGATCTTCAACTTTGCTGATCACCCCAAGCCTCTCCATGCGCTCCAGTTCCTCACGCGCTTTTTCACGGAGTGGAAATGGAACCTTCCTGGAAGTGAAGAGAGCAAATGGTTTTGCGTCGTCCTTAAGCTTGATTCTATACTCCTCTATCCAGTTACCAAGACCATTGAATAGTGATGAGAACTGCTCAGTTATCATTTCTTTCTCCGTTATTTCCGTCGTTACTGCCACCTCCACTCGCCGTAAGAGAGACAGCGCTGAAATTGCTGGTAGTCCTAATAGATTTGTGTGAAGGTTTTTCACCACGAAGATTATCTGATTTGTGACCTTGTTGTTGTAGGCTAATCTTCCAGTAAACTGCCCCAGCACTTGGAGTTTTTGTCCAGCAGGTCCCTGTAAAACTCGAAAAGGTCTCACGAGCTGAACCGACAACGTTTCAACTACGTCTCTCGAAATAACTGTGACTTCCGCTCCCGTGTCTAATTTGAATTTTACGTTCGTGCTCTGGAGCTGAACCGTTTCAACCAAACTTTCTTTTCGTCGGTTGTGACCACGTCAAGAAATACGACGTCATCCGAAGCTTCGTCCTCTATAGCAGCTACTGTTTTTGACAGGCAAACTGAAGCATAATGTCCTACTCGATTGCACTTATGACATGTAGCTCTTTTGGCGGGACACTGGTCTCGAGTGGGATGTCTTTTCCCACATCTCATGCATCCACGCTGATGACTCGATATTTTCGCTCCACCTTTGTGGGTTCGGGTTTGCTGATATTGCTTCCCTGCTGACCGCTTGGAGTGACTATGCCGCTCCCTCACAACCTCGATATGAGCTGATTGGTCTGATTTTCCCAAGAGATCTGTGCTCTGCTCTCTCACTGCCTCCCGCTGACGGATGACCTTTTTCGCTTTTTCGATTGTCAATTCCGCGTCCATTTGAAGCTGTTCCGACAGCTTTTTGTCCAAAATACCAACAACGAGCCGATCACGTAACAATTCATCCTTCATTAGACCGTACTCGCACGATTCAATTAATTTGTAGAGTTCCGTGATGTATGCCTCTGAGCTTTCACCTGTTTTCTGGTCCCTCTTGTTGAACCTGGCACGCTCGTATATCACGTTTCGTCGCACCTTGAAAAATTCATCGAACTTCTCCAATACTTGATCATAAATTTTTCGTTGTTCGGCTGAAATACTGGTCGACGTTAGTACCTCTTCCGCGTCGTCACCCAAACAATACAACATGGTTCTAATTTTTCGGTCGTCCTCCTGCCTGTCCAAACACGATGCAGTCATAAATTGTTGAAATCGTCGCTTCCACTTGATCCAACCATCGGGGTTTTTGAAGTTAAATTTCCCAGGTGGTTGTAGAGCAATGTTCGTAGATACTCGAGATGGTTCTGCATCTGCCATGGCCCAGCGCTGCCACCATGTAGTATTGTGTTGAGCTTGTAGCGCTTAGCCTTACAATAGGATTGTTCTATTACTCAGAATCATCGTATCAAAAGACCCCCATCAAACAGTTACAACCAGAATATATGCATGTGATACAGGAAGTATATTTGACCACAAATGGTACAGGAAACATTACAAAGTTCATTGACACTAACACACATAACTGTTATTCCACACTGTTTACTATATGTACCTCGCCGATTCCAGCCAATTTTTAGTTACAATTAATCTCATTTTTCTCTTTTGTACTTTTGCCTTCCTTTTGAATCATCCACCCTCCCTCATCTATTCCACCTACTTCACAATTACAATTGATCACTTACTGAACGTAATGACACTTTACCATTCAGTGCAATGACGACACTTTACCTAACCAATTATTATTGTAGACCCCTGAAAGGACTTCGGCAAAAAGTCAGCAATGGGGAGGGGGATCCCAATGTACTCTCCCCCTCCCCGTCTCCTCCCAACCCCCTTCTTTTTTCTGAATTACACAGCATTAAACATTGCCTGTGCTCCTAAATTTGGCTTCTCTTTTGTCTTTCTTCTCCTTTTTACTATGTACCTCGCCGATTCCGGCCACTTATTAGTTACAATTAATCTTATTTTTTCATTTGTACTTTCGCCTTCCTTTTGAAACCAACGCCACTCTCCCTCATCTATTCCACCTGCTTTACAGTTACAATTGATCACTTACTGAATGTAATGACACTTTACCATTAAGTGCAATGATGGCACTTTATCTAACTAATTTTAAGCTCACAAATTATTCATGAATCCCAATGTTCGCTCTCCTCCCTCCAAATTATTCATGAATCCCAATGTTCGCTCTCCTCCCTCCCCCCCCTCCCCCGTCTCCTCCCAACCCCCTTCTTTCTTCTGCATTATACAGCATTAAACATTGCCTGTGTTCCTAAAATTTATTTCTGTATGAATGTGTTCCTTCTTAGGAAGGTTGTATGAGGCACAAGAAACAGCCAGACTCTCCCTTACACCTTCTAGAGCTCACCATGTACACTACGAGCTATGTGGCAGATGTAATAATTAACACCTCAAGCTTATAATTGGTCAGGTTTCATAGAGTGTAGCAGCAAGGCTCCATGTAGTGAATTTTGTTTTTGTGTATGATTGTAAAACATTCATTGTGCTATAATGGTATAAAAATCATAGAAGTCTGTGTGGGAAAAACATCTGCCCAAATTTACTACAGGCATTCTTCTATAGAAGACGTCAAGAAACTGTTCCATATTGAAATGCCAGACTGCATTTAGATGCCACATATATTTTATTTTCAATGGACATTGAAATATTAAGGTTCAATATTATATATATACATACATATACATACATGCAAGATTAATATCTATGATTATATTTTAAAAGTCACGCCTATTATGTCTAAAGATCTGGTGAACTTTTGCTAAAAATCATTCATCTCTGATGATCTTGAATCCCACAACCTACAATAGTCCAGTGGCGTAGAAAAGGGGGAGAAGACTCTGGGGGCTGGAGCCCCCCGCCCCCCTTATAATTTTTTGAATGGTATAAGTATTGTAAAAGGGCTAGGGCTAGGGCTAGGGCTAGGGCTAGGGCTAGGGCTAGGCCTGAAGAGGACTTTGGCAAGAAGTCAGCAATGGGGAGGGGGATCCCAACATTATCTCCCCCTCCCCCATAACTTCCCAACCTCCTTCTTAACCTCCTTCTTTTTTCTGCATTAAGCAGTATTAAACATTGCCTATGCTCCTAATAATTATTTCTGTATTAATGTTCCACTTCTTAGTAAGATTGCATGAGCACACGCAGCAGCCAGACTCTCCCTCACACTTTCAAAGCTCATACAAGCTATGTGACTGATGTAATAATTAACACTTCAAACTTATAATTGGTCAGGTTTCATAGAGAGTAGCAGCAAGGCTCCATGTAGTAAATTTTTGTTTTCATGTATGTTGTAAAACATTCATTGTGCTATAATGGTAAAAAAATCATAGCCGTATACACCACACTCCATCTGCACCTATGTGTGGGCGTAGCGTAAACGTACCTATTATCGCCACCTCGCTACGGTACCCTATTATCGCCAACGCGTTTTTGCGCCCGTATAAACGGCTCTAGAAGAATTTACACATGCACATTAGAATCAGTATTTATTGTGCTTCAATTAGCATACAAATTTGTTAGATTTCAATGAAGGGTAGCCGTAGCCAGGCTGCTTTCTTTGAGAGGACCTATTTTTCGATACTTTGGCGTCTTTGGCAATAGAAGGTATGTCAAGCAAACAGTGTATAAGTCGAGCAGGCTTGCGTGTGGGGTTTTTTTTTTGCATGTAAGTGTTTTAGTTGTGTCATAGCATCATTTTAAGCTGAAATAAAAATTTTCTTGTTAAAAACTAGGTGTGTATAGCCATTGTTACTGATGGATTCCGATTCTATGGAGGAAGTTCCTAATTCCAAACGTCCCCGGTTGAATTGGAGAAATGAGGATATGATAAAAGCTATGTATCTCAGCAGCAGCTAAGATGTTCAATGTTCCTAGAAAAACTCTGGATGACCGAGTCAAGGGTCGCATTAAGCATGGCAGCAAACCAGGAGTCTGCACAGCTCTTACATTTATTCAGGAAAAGTCTCTCGTAAACTATCTCTTGTACATGGCCGAAAGAGGATTTCCCTTAACACGTATAATGGTCAAGGCATTTGCTTTGGCCATTGCCAAGCGATCTGGTTGTGCCTACCGTTTTAATGAGGAGTTGGGTCCCAGTGATCATTGGTGGCAACTATTTAAGAAGCGTCATCCTATCATTAGGTTGCGTAAAGCCAATAGTCTTGAACGATCACGAGCGGAACATCTACAGGAGGACGTAACTAAGGAATACTTTATAAAATTGGAGTCGTTGTTAGAAAATGGTGGACTAAAAAATAAACCCAGACAGTTGTATAACTGTGACGAAACATTTCTGCCACTTGACTGCTCGAGAGAAAAAGTTGTTGCGGCAAAAGGTTCGAAAGTTGTATATAATCAAAATGTGGGAACATCAGAGCATATCACTGTGCTTTGCTGTGTGTCAGCCGCAGGTTTACCTATGCCTCCAATGATTATATATGCCAAATCGTTTCCAGGAGGGCAATATCGGTTTGATGGACCCGAAGATGCATTGTATGCCAAGAGTGACAGCGGTTGGATCGACTCCGAATTATTTTTGGCATGGCTGAAAAATTTTTTGTGAAGTTTTGTGTTCCTGAACGCCCAATAATGCTTTTAATAGATGGTCATGCATCTCATATTACGGTCGAGGCAATTGATTTTTGTCAAACCAATAATATTATTCTCTTCTGTCTGCCTCCCCATACTACTCACGCTTTGCAACCACTTGACGTATCAGTTTTTAAGTCACTCAAAGATCGATTTTCTAAGGCAGTTCGAGCAGTGTCATTTACAAAAAAAAAATTTGTAGTGACTAAACGAGAGTTTTCTAAAGTCTTGAAATCGCCGCTTGATCATACTTTTTCCATACCGAACATTAAGAATGGATTTCGTAAATGCGGAATTTACCCCTTGAATCCAGATGCTATTCCCCAAAGCAAAATGATATCGTCAACCCTTTACGGCACTTCCTGCGTTCAAGACAAGTCAACAAATTCTGGTGTTGATGATAGTAACGCGTCAACTTCTGATATCACAGGACAGGATACATCTTCTGATAGTCAGGAAGCATGTACGTCTAGTCAGGAAGTGCCTGCTTCGGCTCAGGAAGTGTCTTCTTCTGTTCAGGAAGCATCTCCTTTGTGTCAGGAAGCATCACCTTCGGGTCAGGAAGTGCCTACTCTGGATCAGGAAGCGTCAACTTCTGATCAGGAAGCATCTACTGCCGATCAAGAAACATCTACTGCCGATCAAGAAACATCTTCTTCACTTCCTGTTGTAGTTCGTTCTTCAGATATTGGAGCAGCGTTAACTACGTCTACTTCAACTTCATCTGCATCTGGAGTTATTACAACATGTTCATCTTCAGTATCTCCTATACGTACATCTGGCATTGTCAACCCACTTGTGTCTGCTGGTTTGATATCACCTGATCTGATGGATATTCTTGCAGTACCTTCAGCTGATGCTGCAGTAAGTAAGCCGAGGACAAAGCGAATTACCGGCGCAAGATGCTTGACTTCCGATGAATATGCTGAGATGCTTCGAAAGGATAAAGAGAAGATAGAAAAAGAGGAAAGAGAAAATAAAGAGGAAAGAAGACAGAGAACGCAAAAAAAAAAAAAGAGAAGAAAAATTAAAACAGAAAGTTGGCCGAGGTCGTGGAAGGGGGCGTGGGGGTGGAAGGGGTGTGGAAGGGGGCGTGGGGCGTGGAGGGTGGAAGGGGGCGTGGGGGGTGGAAGAGGCGTGGGGGTGGAAGATGTCGTGGGGGAAGAGGCGGGGGGGTGGAAGAGGGGCGTGGGGGGTGAAGAGGGCGTGGGGGTGGAAAAAACGAGGGGCGTGGGGGTGGAAGGGGGCGTTGGGGGTGGAAGAGGGCGTGGTAGACAAGATGATGATCAAGAAAGTGATGACTCGTGCAGTCAGACAGACACAGGAGATAACGATATGGATATGAGTGAATCACAGGATACAACTGAAATAAACAATGAAGAATCTTCAAATCAGGCCTCTGCAAGAGAAGAAAGTGAGCCAAACAATAGCGATTCAGATGCCAGTGACTTGTCATGTCGTTCTCAACGTGTTAATCGCTCTGGTCGTCGTCAGCGCGTACCATCAAGATATCGACGTCATAGTGGCACTGATACTGACGACAATGATAGGACATTGTGTTGTATTTGTGAGAAGAATGAGCCTGATGATCTTGCTGCATCTGTGGTGTTCTGGGTAGACTGCTCCAAGTGTGGTGCATGGGTGCTTAATCAATGTGCATTCAACAACAACACTGCTAGTCGCAAGTACTTATGTACTAAGTGTTCCATGTAAACAACAACTCTTCTATACCTTTCTATTTTCTTTTTATATTGTTCTAATACCATACCAGTACCAAAAATACCACACGTTCAAGTAAAATAAAATAAAAAATTCAATTATTTCAAATTTGACAGGTAATTCATACAGTAATATTTTTAAGTTATAGTTAAAGCATGAGCGCTTAGTTTCTAGTCGATTTATTGCACGACAGCCCGAGGGCCGTAGGCCCGAGGACTGAGTGCGATAAATGTACTAGGCACTAAGCGCTCATGCTTTAACTAGTTTAAATACCGGGCAAGTGTTATTGCACACTTGCCAAGTTATTACACCTGACAACAATATAGCAACGGTATTTAACATCAGTAACAGGACCTAATTTTATTAAAAAAAATCTTAAATAAGGAAAAAAACAAGAATAATCAATTTATAAAAATAAATAAAAGTATCGGCGATAATCGGTTCATCGTACCCGATTTTCGCCATTTGAACGGAACGACCAGTGCATTCGGTACGGTAACTCCCGATCCAGTGGGAAAATTTTCTCCATACTGCTGTAGCAAGTAGCCTAGGTATTCCTTTACCTGCCGCAGGTCAATCAATACGCAAGTCTGGAAGGCGTCACCGCTACTCCACCTATGGACAAAAACACGGCGATAATAGGTACGCTTACGCTACTCACATAGAAAAGATAGAATAGTTGCACAAGAATGAACGATTGTTGTGTGATCATGGGTGTTGTGGTAGAACCTACCACATTTACAGATTACACAAGCCACTCACCGCCTTATCATCCATCATTAATAACACATTATATTATTAGCATAAGTTATTCTATTTATTTCTACACTTCTTCCCATGCATTCTATCTAAACCCCACTTCCCATTACATTTATACTTAATTTTTTTGCACATGCCATGTGGGTTCTTTCTGGCCATGTGCCCCTTCTTGAGACACTTAACCCAAAGAAATTCTCTGTTCTGCCTTGACAAGCAGCGGCTGATAGCTAAGGGCCTCGTGATAAAGGCTGTGTAGGTGCTCTCTGACACTCTGGTGGCAGCCTCTGTGTCATCTTCCCTACCATTCCACCACACTTGGTGGCAGCGGTGCTCCTTCTGCTCTTCAGTCGTTGGAGATCCGGAGACGACCTCACTTCATCGATGTTCTGTTGCTTACTTCCTTTTGCTTTCACTGTGTTATTCTGTTTTGAGTCAAGCCCACCTTCTGTTCAAGTCATTTTACTCGTTCTGTTCTCCTTCAGGCAATCCCTGATCAGTTCCCGGCATAGAGGGCTTCCGCCACACAGCTTCTTACTTCTTCAACGCAGCAGTCCTCCCCCCACACTCTTGATTTGGTGATTAATTGGACCAAGCCGTACCAATAGTCCGGCCTCTTCGGGAAATTCCAGTCTATTTTCGACAGTCTTCAATTGTTGCTCCACTTCGGCAGCCTAACCAGCTCGGACCACTGATTATCGTTTTAATTCTATAACTGTTCGCCGCTACAGCTGATTGCTGTTTCTTCGCTCCGAACGCAAGTTATTAGTTCATTATTATTGCATCTGTTATTGTTTCATTTTATTGTGCTCGGACGTTATTACTTTGTGTTATAATTTAGTCAGAGTGCCATTTATTTAGTATGCAAACTAGGCGGCAAAGAGCCTTAGAATTAGCAATGAACACATCAGACCAATCCTCCACTTACTCAGCGCATACAACATTTTTGTTAGGGTGGCTCCAGAATCTATCACAATGGGTGTCTGGATGTTGTTGATTATGCCTTGGGTGACAAGATCATCATCAAATGAATTAATGGGAGTGGGTAAAGTGTCAGTTGGAGAATGAGTGAGTGAAGTATGGTCAGGTTGTGAGATGTTAACTTCAATTTTCCTGACAGGGCGAATGTTTGTTCTTGGTACTGGAGTTGGGCGGGGATGATTAGGCAAAGTGTTGGAAGTGTTAGTGGGGTTAGTAGATTGGGAATGAGTTGGCCTGGGTGGATGGGAATGGACAGGGATAGCAGTGCAATTGTTAGCATAATGTCCCAAGTTATTACATTTATAACAGGTGACTGTACTGAGGTCACGTTTGGGGGGTGAGCTAGAGCAGGGTTGAGAAGTGTGATGATGGGAGGTGTGAGAATGTGAAGGATTGAAATGAGAATAGTGTGAATGAGTATGTGAGGTCAGCAAAGGTGGTTTAGGATAATGAGCATGTCTTGGGATGGGATATTTGGAATCAGAGTGAGGGTTGTTATTGTTGACAAGCACCAGGTGTTACACTGTTGGATAAACGCTTGGTTAGAAGTGCAGGGCTTAGTAAGTAGGGCATCCCGATGTTCTTGGGGGAGGCCTGCCAAAATGCCAACAGTGGCAAAAACATTTTACATTTCCTCAATTATCTTGTCTGAACAGTTTGTAAGGAAGGGAAGGCTATCTAGTATTACTTGAAATTTGTTACGCCAATGATTATACCATTGTAACAAGGACTTTTGACCATTATTTCTAAACTTCAATGGAAATGAATTAAGACATTCAGTGACAGAATAACCACCAATGTTTAACAGCACTAATTTCATGTCATCATAAGTTGTACATACTGCCACATTATTGTAATAAGCCTCCTTATAAAATCCTGACAAAACTGAGGGGAGGTATGTAATCCATCTATTCAATGGGATATTTCTAGCAGTTAATTCAAACTCGAATCTGTGGAGAAAGACGAAGATATTTTATTCATCAGACATTTTGCCAATGGCAGAGGACAACGATTCTGGTTTATCAGCAATGGGTGTAACTGGTTGTGATTGTTTAGAAATAAGCTGTGCAAACATAAACATTGTAGGGTCTACATCAGTAGCTTTAGCTTTATCAGAAATAGATTTCAACAAGGTAGTGGGATCATCCATGGGAGTCGCTAAGGGCTGGTGTTCTTTTGGTTTGACAGTATCTACAGAAACAGTGGTGCTAGTAGAACTCAATGATTCAGTAGGTGAGGAAATGCCTGAAATGACAGACTGAGTTGAGAATAATGAGGAAAAAGAATCAAGTGGTGAAGTATCCCTACAGAAAAATTGAAACAGCGCCTCACATGTGCCACATATGTGCATATGAGGGATGCATGTGTGCACAAGAAAGCATGCCACATGTGTGCATTCTCTTGTATGCTATACATGCGCAGTGGCATGTATGCCACTCATGAGTTGTGCACCCTTCTACTTGCATGCTGCATGCCTGTGGCGCGTTTCAATTTTTGTGTATGTGGCACACAAGTACGTTTTTGTGTGCTACTCATATGCAGCTACATGCATGCCACTCATGAGTTGTGCACCCTTCTACTTGCATGCTGCATGCCTATGGCGCATTTCAATTTTTGTGTATGTGGCACACAAGTACGTTTTTGTGTGCTACTCATATGCAGCTACATGCATGCCACTCATGAGTTGTGCACCCTTCTACTTGCATGCTGCATGCCTGTGGCGCGTTTCAATTTTTGTGTATGTGGCACACAAGCACTATGGTATATTTCTGCATGTCTGCCTGGTAGATGTGGTACATGTGCTGCATGTCTGCCTGGTAGATGTGGTACATGTGCTGCATGTCTGCCTGGTAGATGTGTTACATGTGCTGCATGTCTGCCTGGTAGATGTGGTACATGTGCTGCATCTCTGCCTGGTAGATGTCTGGTAGGGGTGGTACATGTGCTGCATGTCTGCCTGGTAGATGTTGGTACTCTGCCGTCGCTGTAGAGCTGGAATGAGTCAGGAAGTGGGAGCGCACACACTTAAGGTTACGGTATACAATTTGCTCATTAATTATTCATGAGTTACTGTTTTTGTTTGTATCATCCACTACACTTATTTTTATGAACTATGCTCCAAACATGAAATTATAATGTGTTCAAGTTTCTTTATTAGCTAGCTCTTGCTTTTCAATGAGCAGCCAGCAAGGCTTGACCGAGGACCCCCTGAGGCAAATTTTCGGCAGATTTTCGGCGTCAAATCTTGGCTTCATCATCACTCCTAGCTTTAGTGTGACAGCTCCACTGGCTACTTTAGGACTTACTCGAGGGCCAGTCACAGCGATTTTGGCTCAATGGGCCATGGATCTCCAGATATTCACGATTTTGTGCCTCAGAGACGCCATTTTATCTTGATCTGGGAGACAAAACTGAGATTTTCTCGACAACCGTCAGCTTTCTTCACGAAAACTTTTTGACTGGCCCTGCAATGATGTTCCTACAATTAGATAGTGCAGCCTATACGGCAGAGTTGTTGATGACCATGCTGTAATTTGAAGCCGAAAATGTTTTATTTGCAGGAGGTCGATCTTGGGCTGCCTATTCGCTATGAAGAGCTGACTACTAAAGAAATAGGAACTTTTAACAGCAAACTTTCATTGTTTTAAGTTTAGTTACATAAAAATAAGTGTAGTTGGTGATATAAACAAAAGTTGTAACTCATGAATAATTAATGAGCAAACTGTATCCCTTAACCTTAAGCGAATACTATTGCCTTTATGAAAAGTTATAAGTAAGAAATCAAGTACAGTACTTATGTATGACGCACGATGATACATGCATTGGGTTTGAGTGGGTATGAATAACATTAATGTAAATGAGATTTGGTAAGGGTCGATAACATATCATGGTATCGTGGGTAAATTAACATGCACATGGCACAATAGCAACATGCACATAAGTGTTTGATATGCATGTGGCATAGTAGCAACATGCACATGTGTATTTGACATGCACGTGGTATAGTAGCAACATGCACATGTGTATTTGACATGCATGTGGCATAGTAGCAACATGCACATGCGTACTTGACATGCATGTGGCATAGTAGCGACATGAACATGTGTATTTGACATGCATGTGACATAGTAGCAACATGCACATGTGTACTTGACATGCATGTGGCAGAGTAGCACATGCACACATCTACTTGACATTCATGTGGCATAGTAGCGACATGCACATGTGTATTTAACATGCATGTGACGTAGTAGCAACATGCACATGTGTATTTGACATGCATGTGACATAGTAGCAACATGCACATGTGTACTTGACATGCATGTGGCAGAGTAGCAACATGCACACATCTACTTGACATTCATGTGGCATAGTAGTGACATGCACATGTGTGTTTGACATGCATGTGGCATAGTAGCAACATGCACATGTGCACCTAACATGCATGTGGCACATAAAACTGTGCACACATGCAAGGCAAATATATGTGACACATGTGTAAACTACATGTGTGCATGCTACTCTCCTTGTGCATACATGCAGGGCACATGCTGCAGTTAAGTGCATTTTGCTTACATTTTACGCACAAGTGCAATATGCACATGTGTTGCAATGAATGCATTATAAATGTGGCATACATACAGCACATATCTATTTTTGTAAGGGAAGATTTCTTTAATGTCTGACGATTTCATAGATATCACTTATGAACCTGCTAAGTTTGTTTCTATCACTGGGATTTCACAAGTTGCCAAGTCAGTTCCTGTTTTCGAACTCCCGGTTGCCCTTCCCACCCTTAATGGAGTTTGTCAACTTGCTGTTGACTCTAGGCTTCCACCTAGAACTGTACTTCTTGGTTTAGACTTTGGCAGAGACAACATTATAGCCCTTATCAACCACCTCAAATCAGATCCCACACCAATCCTATCTGTTACTCGTGCTATGCAAGCTGAGTCTGATTTAGCAACCCATGTTGCAGAAACATTGCAATCCACTGAAGGTGCCCAACCCATTGCTCTTGATGACATTGTTGAAGTCGGTGCAGAAACGATTGAACCCGTGCCTGCAGTTGTCGAGTCTAGTACCAGTGATAAAGCACATGACACACCTGTTCCCTTGTCTATCCCTACACTGAATTTTGATGGTATCACCAAGGATAAGTTCGTTGAATTACAGCACAATGACATATCACTAGCACCATTATGGGAACATGCCAAGAAAGGCGAAAAGCATTTTTTCATTGTTAACCAGCTACTCATGTGCATGACATCAACACTCACTACAGTATCACATGCTATTGTTGTGCCCAGATCACTTCGTCACAAAGTACTCCTAGCAGCACACGAAGGTCTCAGACATGGAGGTGTAACAACCACTAGGTCCTTGATCAATAAGCACTTCACATGGCCAAATCTCTCATCTGACATTAAGACTCACATTTCATCCTGCAAGAAGTGCTTGCTCTATACCAAGTCCAATGGTCCTAAACTGCCTATGATTGAAGCTGAAATAATCTCGCAAAGGGGTGAGAAATTAGCAGTAGACATTGTCGGTCCCCTTCCACTCTCCAAAGACAAGAAAAGATACATACTCACTTCCATGGAACTTTCATCTGGCTTTCCTTTTGCTATTCCCCTTAAAACATACACCTCAGAAGAAACTGCCAAAGTTATCCTGTCTATCATTTCCCTATTAGGTGCACCCCTTCAAATACTCTCGGACCAAGGCTCAAACTTTTTGTCCACCACCCTCTCTCACCTTAAACACAAATTTCACATCTCAACTATCAAAACATCACCCTACCACCCCCAATCAAATGGACATCTGGAACATTTTCATGCTACACTCAAAACCATGCTCTCTGAAGCCATCTCTGAGAAGCAAGAATGGACTGTTGTCTTAGATTTAGTTCTTTACTTTGCCAGGAATACCCCTAATACCAAACACGGATTCACACCCCATGAACTTCTCTTTCTCAAGCCCACCCCGTTCATTTTATCAACTCTTAAATCCATTTGGACTACTCCTTCTTCATCCAATGTCAATTTACCACAGTTCATCCATGACATGGACAATAGATTGCATGTCAAACCCATCATGTCAAGAAAGCCCTAGCTTCCAAACACTCATCCAACAGACTATCACATGAATCAGAGTTAGCAGCTGACTTTAGTGTTGGTGACATAGTTTACAAGCGTAACCCAGGCTTTAACAAGTGTCTTGATTCTTCCTGGAATGGTCCCTTTACTATTTCTCAACTTTTACCACCAGTAAACTGTTCTATAGTTCCCCAAGGAAGAAATGCAAACCCAAAGTGGTTCACCTTTCCCAAATCAAGAAGGCCCTGCCTGTTTATAGAGCACTAATAGTACCTGATGAACATGTCACAGATGATTTTTACGTCCCTGTTAATACACCTCAACCAGTAGAATTGTTACCTGAGTAGCAACAACAGCTACAGTGTGTTTTAAACTCATTTCCATCTGTATTTTCAGACACACCTGGCCGTACTTCCCTAGCTAATCATTGTATTTCTGTCACTTCAACTATTCCAATCTGGTCTCCATCATACTCAATCCCATTGACTCACCAAGAAGCCTTCAGACTTGAAATTGAGAACCTTTTGTCACTCGGCATCATAGAGCCTTCATCTTCAAAGTGGTCAAGCCCCCCAATGCCAGTACGTAAAAAGGACGGTGGCATTCGTATTATCATTGATTTTAGGAAGCTAAATTCAGTTGTTTATCCATGACCCCTTTACAATGCCTAGTATTGATGACATCCTTTCGCAGCTTGGTAATGCAGCATTCTTATCCAAGATGGACTTGTTAAAGGGCTTCCATCAGGTTCCTATGGCTGATGACTCGAAGGAGCTCACTGCCTTTACATGTCTCCAAGGCAAATTCCAGTATCGGGTAATGCCTTTCGGTTTGACTAATGCACCATCTATAGAGACCTGATTATTTACTCCCATTCCTTTTCTGATCACTTGTCTCATGTCACTTCAGTTCTTTCAAGACTTTCAGGAGCAGGCCTTACAGTAAAGCAGTCAAAGTGTTGTTGGTGTTTTAAATCTTTTGATTTCTTGGGATTTCATGTTGGCAACGGTTCACTTTCTATTCCTGAGGCAAGGATTTCTCACACTTCCAAGGGTGCCTGGGGTGTGGCTTGAAGGTGTCGGCTGGCAACAGCGAGGAGCCAGAGATGATTCGTCGGCAGAGGCAGATCTTTTGTGCCAGATGTTGCTGCGCCAGAGCCTGCCAGCCCAGGCGGGCCTTGGTGGCTGTAGGGCTGCCAGTCCAGTCGTTAGAGACTATTCTGGCAGCAAAGTTCTGGGCTCTTTCCAGTAAAGTGATGTGACATTTCTGGTGAGGGTCCCAAATGGAAGAGGAATAGTCTAGAATCGGCAGGACAAGTGCCTTGTAAAGGTGATTGAGGCAGTGAGGACCAGCGAGGGAGAAGTTTCGGTACAGGAAACCGCACAGTTTCCTGCTGCGGGAACAGACATCCCGGATGTGGTGGCTCCAGGACAAGTCCTGAGTGACCGTGACGCCCAGCAGCTTAAAGCAAGACACCTGCTCAATCGCGTGGCCCTCGATGGAAATGGCTCGGTTGGGGGGTTTAGTGCATCTCGGGACAAGCATGCGCTTAACCTTGGAAAGGTTTAGGCACAAGCTATTATCCTTGAGCCAGAGTAGAATGGCGGCCAGGTCATTGTCATCTGCATAGCCGACCAAGGACGAGTGACGGGAGAGGGTCAGTTTGAAGATCCCATCGAAAGTGAGCAGGAAGAGGAGTGGGCCTAAGATAGAGCCTTGTGGCACTCCAGAAGGAACCGTGGAGGGGACCGAGGAGACACCGTGAATGGCCACCGATTGGGACCTACCAGAGAGGTAGTCACCGAACCACTGCAGTAGCGAGCCCTGAACGCCCGCAGAGTTGAGGCAGTCTACAATCCGTTGGTGGTGTAGTGGGTCAAAGGCCTTGGAAATGTCAAGGAAGACGACAGCATTGCTGCCACCCAACTCCATGGTCGAGTGCCAGAACTGCGAGGCGGACAGGAGAGCTTCCTGGGTGGAGTCGCCAGCTCTTCCTTCTTGAATCAAGGAGTCCTTTCTCCTCCTTTATCTACCTCTCCTGCTTGTGAATCTTTCATGATTGTGGACTTAGGCTAAGTGATACTTTTAACTTCTGCTTTTCTACTATTACCTTTCTTTTTGAAACTTACGCCACCATTACTTGACGATTCAATTCCACCCGCTTTTTAGTACAATATTAATCGTTCCCTTATTGCCTTCTCTTTCGTAGTTTCTCTTTTTTTAACCTTCCTTTTTGAAGTTTACGCCGCCTATCCTCATCTGTTCCACCCGCTTTTTGTCGCAATTATAGTAATCACGTGCTACCGATCGTGACGACGCTTCACCCACTCTCCGGTTTGTCTGCCACTCTGGTCTTCTTCCACTTATTATTGTACCAGGTTAGGTAGCAAATGAATTCACCTACCGTAGTCTAGCGTAGCCAACCCCAGTCTAGCGTAGCCAACCCCTTCACTTCTTTATAACTACATTCTTGGTTTACTCGGTAATTCAGCATTAGTTCACGAAAACCACGCTCCTGTTTTTCTACCACTCCCGCCTACTGTCCATTTATTTTGTGCTGGGTTTCTGAGTTGCGCTCTAGCTTTACCCGGTAATTGGCGAGCGAGCGAAGCGAGCGAGCAACTATAAGATGTAGTCTATGGAAATCCTGAATACGTCACGTCGTCGTTTAAACGCGCGCGCGCATTCCAGAACTTCGCTGGTCTATGGAAATCCTGAATACGTGGTCGTTTAAACGCGAGCGCATCCTGAATACGTGGTCGTTTAAACACGAGCGCATTCCATTTGCGCATATGTCAACATTTCCCCAGAACTTCGCTCGCTCGCCCAACCAATGCTACACGAGCATTTTCTAGTTTAGCACGAGTTCACCAGTATTGTGCGTCTGCGCATTCTAGCTCATTAGCTCATGAATTATTCATGAATACGTACGTCGTCGTCGTCGGTCACGGGTATTTTTTTGGCGAGCGAGCGTAGCGAGCGAGACACTTACACGGGTAACACAATTGAAAATCGGGGATGTTTGTTGGCGAGCGAGCGAAGTGAGCGAGACAGTATTTGGGGTGGATAATGCAAAATCTGGTATATGTTATATGTATGTATGGATGGTACGTATGCCCTTTAAACGCACGCGCGGGTGCCTTTTCCCCCCTAAAAACACGGCTTTTTAGCCACTTCCTTCTGGTACTACAGCTTTAAGCAAGTCTTACTTGAAACTTGGGCTCCAAATTGAAAACCAAGCGCTTAGAAGGAATCATCTCAAAATTTGGAGCCCAAGTTTCAAGTAAGACTTACTTAAAGCTGTAGTAGTACCAGAAGGAAGTGGCTAAAAAGCCGTGTTTTAAGGGGAAAAGGCACCCTCGCGTGTGTTTAAAGGGCATATGGGTATTTGTTTGCTGAAATAAAGGGTCATAACTGCTATTATAGTGTTTGCATGGACTAATCTAAAACATAGTAACAAAACTTAGTTTTATGTTACCTAACTATCAGGCTCGCTCGCCATTTGTGCTCAAGCACACCTATAGTATGTATATATGTGTGTATGGATGGTACGTATGCCCCTTAAACGCACGCGCAGGGAACTTTTATCTCCTAAAAACACGGCTTTTTTGGCTTGACCCTGAAACTACAGCATTAAACAAGCCTTACTTTAAACTTAAGCTCCTAAGTATGAGAAAATTCCGGCGAAAACCCTTGTTTTTTAAGACACAAAAAGTTTCTGAGACCGGTTACTATGGCATTGAAGACACTTTTCCAAACGTAATTTCAAAAATTCGCCATTTTAGGGGGATACGGAGTGCCGCTTGTTTGTTGTCAAGAGCCATTGGTAGTCAGAATGCCATAATGTTAATGCTAAGGAAGTTACTACTACTCAAGTGAAGCTGAGGTAAGTACGTAATTCCATATTTGTTAGCTATGTATGCAAAAATAACTCTGGCCTTTCTTTTTGTAGCTAAGAGCTTGTTGTCAAAGATGACTGGTAAATTCAAATAGTCAGAATGGCTTAAATTTGATACTACGGAAGTTACTACTCCTCATGAAAATGAGGTAAGAAAGTAATTTTGTATTTGTGTGCTAACATTGATTGTCTTTTGTTTTTGTAGCTGAGAGCTGGTTGTCAAGAATGTGAGGTAATTCACACAGTCAAAGTAACTTAAATTTGATACTACAGAAGTTATCAACTCAGCAAATTGAGGTAAGTATAGTAGTTTCATATTTGTTGGCTAAACTTACAAATAATAGCACTTGTTTATTATTATTTTTATCATAGCTGAGAGCTTGTCCAAGAGTTACTGGTATCAGAATGGCAGATGTTTGATACTACAGAAGTTACCATTAAAAAGGTAATAGAGTGATTTTGTATTTGTTTGCTGATATTATAGTGTTTGGATAAACTAAGCTAAAACATAGTAACAATCAGGGCTGCATTTAAGGGGGGGCGAAGGGGGGCATTCGCCCCCCCCCTAGACTAATGTCATAACACTATAGAAAAATTTATTGAGATTTATTACAGCACATGCGTGCAGGTAGGAATAGTCTTTGCTCTATATAATTATAAGGAATAGTCACTATAAATTATCAAATAGCTATTCTTCTTGGCTTTCGATTCCATACATTCACTATTTCAACCAAATGCTCATCTGTAAGTTTATCGGGAGAATCAATAGCAATCCTCATCAGGTGTGAGAGTGTCCCTTCATATAAGGAGTTCCATAGACGAGTCTTGATTAGCTTCATCTGGGAAAAACTTCTTTCTACAGAAGCAGTAGAAACCGGCAGTGTCAAGCAAATTGATGCAATTTTGCTCAAATTAGGGAACATTGCAACTAGGGTTTCACTTTAGTTTACTGAGTTGCGAGCTGATACTTTCTTTAGGTTTTTTTACAATCAAAGAACCCACTGACTCAGAGTGAACTTCAGAATTTATTATGGGTAACTTTACTGTTTCTTGTCCATCCAGAGTCAAAGCAGGTTTCTGGAGTCCATAATGATTATGAAGTAAACTAATGGAATTCTTCCCAAACATTGGAAATTCAGCTACTGATGTATCACTTGGAGCATTTTGAGGATCAAATATAGCCATTGCTGAGACAATGTCTGTGGGTTGGCAGCAACACTTCTGCTTAGTTCAGGGGGAAGTTCTCTGCCGCCAATCGCCGATAGTGGGACAGACGGCCACAGGGTCAACGATCACTGAAGGTACGCCACCGATAGCAACAACTATTACTTGACTGGCTCCGGTGACGGCTGCCACCAGAGCTCCACTAGCTAGGTCCTTACCCTACTGAGTGTTAAATCAGTTGTTGGGTTTAGGAATAATTGTGTGGAACTAAATGGTACGCATGCGGGTCTGAGGTTATATAACTCAGGGCCCGCATGCGCAAAGACATGAGGGTGTGGTCACAGAACTTCCGGGTACAAAACAAACATACATACATAATATTCATGACATGCGCAATACGCAGAAATACAGACTTGGAATATGAAACAATGCTTATAACTAGTGATGTGCTCTAATAGCACAAAATAGCGAAGTGAGCGATGCATGTTCCCTGTAATTGCAGCTATTCCATGCATGCTTGGTGTGGCTACAAAATACTGTCAGATTCTTTACTTTGCTACCTGTTTCTGTTTCGTTTTAGCTCTCCTCCTCGCCCTGTCTTTTTCATTTCTTATCGCTCTCCTTACTAATTTTTCTTCAGGAGTTTCTAACGCCCTCAAAGCTCTTGGCCGAGCGTTTCTAACGTTTTGTCTACTGGGCATCGCTACTTCGTACGGCGGGTAAACAGAACAAAATGTTGCTGAGAAGGTTACCCGGCCCGCGCAAGCGCGTAGGAGAAAGGGTACGCATGTACGCCCACGCAAGAATAAAAACAATTTCTAGACCTAAAATATATATATATATTGCGAACTCATTAGAGAGTCAGCTCTGCTCGCTTCGCTGAATAATTACACATACAACAGGCTCTCATGACACACATATAATGTTCAATGTCTTTCTCTTGTGTATTCTCTTCTATCTTCTCGTCTATCTTTCTCTTTCCCTTTGTCTTTGTCTCTGTCTGGTCTCTCTGTCTCTCTACCCCTCCGCCCACAATGTCTTTGAAAGCAAAACCGCTTGAAATGTTTTCTTTCAAGTTGGCAATAAATGGCTTTCCAATGGTGTGTTGAAACTGATGTAGTCTGTCTGCAGTGATGGTTTCTTTGGTCACTTGAATGAGGTTATCTTTTGCACTTAGAATTTCTAAGATCCAATTTGCTGCTGGTGTAACTGCATCATCCAATGTGTTTAGCACAGCTTCGACTACAGAAGAGACAGATGAGAGATAAAGTTTTTGCTTTTGAAGGGTTAGACTGAGCTTGGCAACAATTGGTAGGACATAATCTAGAAGATATAGAAGTAAATGTAGAAAACTTAGACAAAACTTTGCATAATCCTAAAGCTTCAGGTTCATGAAAAGTTTCGTAATTGTGTTCTAGAGTAGTAACCAATGAAATATAGCTTTCCTTGACTGCCTTCACACACCGCTCATGTGCAAGCCAACAAGTGTCAGATGGCTTAAGGACTTTCATTTCGGGAAAATCCAAAGCTCGTTGGATCTCTTTCAATGATTCCGTTCTTTTGGGGGAATAGTGAAAGTATTTCCAAAATGTAGTCAGGGCAGTACTATATATATATATATGTTGTATTCCTGCAGTGTTATTGGCTGCTTGCACACATGCCAACTGCAACATGTGACAATGACAATGAATAAATATAGCATGTGGAGCATGTTTCTGTATTCTTGCTTGAACACCTGTTTTCCTCCCAGAAAATGTAGCAGCACCATCAAACCCCATTCCTACAACCTTGCCAAGTTCCAAGTTTTTCTCTTTTAGGCTCGTGACAAGTGCTGTGTAGATGGCTTCAGCATCAGCTTTATTTAAAGGCACAATATCCAAAAAAGACTCAACTGGTTTACCATTTTCTTCCCAGCGACAAAAAACTGATAATTCTTCAATGGTTGAGATTTCGACGCATTCATCAGCCATATCGCGAATATAAGAGGCTTTTTGGACTCTTCTCAAAGTTGACTCATCAATCCATGTTCCTATTGCCTCAATGAAGTCCACAACAGCTCCTCGTGAAGTATATACAGCATTATTAGAAGCTGTTAAAAAAAAAACTTATAATTCTTTTGCTCCACAAGACACAACTAAGTCAACCAACTGTGTGAAGTTGGTGGAGTGGGCAACGTGGTGACGAGTAAGGAAGTGTGTGCAGCGTATGAGAGATCCAATTGCTGCCCTGTTATTCTCTTTTTCTTCCTTGCCTACTCTCTGTAATTGTTGTACGATCGTACCTTGCTGGGACAACAAAATGGCTTGGATGGAAGTAATGTGTTGTCTACTTTTTTCATGAGCCTTCATCTTTTCCACTCCCTTTTTCCAATTTTGAAATGGTTTCGTTATCCAAACTCCACCTGAATGCTGTAATAGCTCTTCTGATTCTGAATTGCTTTCAGCTGAACCACCACCTCTCAACGAAACCCTGTAAAAAGGCCAGCAAACGGAAGTTCTCAAGGAATTGGGAAAAGGAGTTTAGCTGGTTGGTGTATGATCATGATGTGGATGGTGCCTTTTGTATATAGAGTTTGTAGGAATTGTACCATAGGAAGCCCTAAACCATCTTTGCTAGTACTAGCAGCTGAAGAGGATGTGCTTGATCCAAAAAATGACCTTATATCCTTAGACATAATCCTTTCAGTCAGTAGCTACAGAAAGACTGAGAAGATGACAGCAAGCAGTTGCTTTTAATAAGCAGCTGCATTATTAATGGATGAATGGAAAACCACATTTTGAACCTTGCATTGTTGTAATATGAAAGAGTTATTTAACTTTTTTTTAATATTTATTTGCAAAAAAGTATATTAGTATTTTTATTTAAATATGTGTTTATTTTACATGCTATATTTTAAGCTTTTTGATGTGTGGGGAAGTGTATTTTTCTTCAAATTATGTGTTTACTTATAGGCTATATTTTAAGCAACTTGATATGTGGGAAATTGGCTATTACTATACCCACAGCAGGCCCGTAGCCAGAAATTTCAAAGGGGGGCTCACGGGTATGGCTGCGAATTGGACTACATGGAAGAGAATGTGCCCTTTTGATGGAAACAAATGCATAAATTAATTTCCAACGCTATTTCCTATTGTTTGTTCATTTCAATTTTCGCTTTAGCTACCCACTCATTTTGTTATTTAGCTATCTAATTTATATTAAGCCAAATCAATAAAACCAAAGTATATTTTTAATTGTAAAATATTATCAAACAACAAAAAAATAGTTATAATATTGTTAGCTTTACAGCAAACTGACTGATTGCATTCGTCTTGGGTTTTTTTTTACATACTTCATTAACATCAATGCTAGTTTCATAGTTCATATGTATTAGAGCAAGAGAACTCAATCGTTCTTCTGTCTGGGTGCATCTCAATTATGAGTTCAGCCTCTTTAAAGCTGATGCAGATCGCTCACAAGAGCATAAACTCAGCGGAATAGTGGCAAATAATTTCAGGAGTGTAAACTAATTTAGAAAACCTCCTCAAATCCTTCAGTTCCTTAATACAATCTTGTACTAGTGCTTACCTGTCACAATATCCTGTTTTTTCCCTTGAAGTTTAACCACAGCCTCTTTCATGTACACTAATAATGTACGTTGCAGGGTAACCAGAGAAAATATGAACTGAAAAGATTCCAAAATCTTTAGATACGCCAAAGCATTCTTTTTATCTTCTGCTGACCATCCATCATTGTACAACTGTAACTGAGTATCCCCATAGAGAATAACTTCACACATCTTTACTAAAAACGGATGACAGAGTGTAAACCTCTCCCAACCTTCAATATTTTCTACCCAACGGGCCTGCACAGGTTACCTGCTTCCTTCCAGGTACATCCCTGGTTACTGGCTCCTTGAGTCACTCTGGGTGCAGGTGGTGCTGCCAGCAGATGTTTTTTCATACATCCTATGCTAGCTACCCCTATCTTTGACAGTTTAGAAGTATATATGCATTAGCTAGCACAAAAATGTAGAAAAAATGACCATGGGGAAAGAGATTTCCTGAGAGGCTTAATTACCCTTCCACAGACAGGAAGTGACCCCTAAATTAGAAACATACAAGGTTAACAATTAGCTACTTGTGTTTTTATTGATGATGCCATTCAAGAAAGTATTTGCATTATATATATGAAATATCTGACTAGTATTTACATTTTCTTAACAATGTATTTACTTGTCTTTTCTATTGCATTCCTAGAATTAAATATATATAGATGTATGACATAGTAAAATATTCGCAAAATGTGTCATAAAGCTTGCCCCCCTATGATGCCGAAAATCCCACTTTGCCCCCCTAGCTTTATTTTCTGTATGCAGCCCTGACAATACTATAGTTTTGTTACCTAACTATCAGGCTAGCTCCATATTTGTGCTCAAGCACACCACTAGTATGTATATATGTATGTATGGATGGTACATATCCCTCTCAAACGCACGCGCCGCGGTGGCTTTTTTTTCTCCTAAAAACATGGCTTTTCAGGCTTGACCCCAATTTCTTCGGATACTACGACACATTAACCAAGTCTTACTTTAAAGTTGGGCTCAAAATTGTGAGAAAATTCCTGCGAAAATACTCTAGTCAGAATGGCGTAATATTAATGCTAAGGAGGCTACTACTACTCGAGGTAAGCTGAGGTAAGTACTACTTCCATATTTGCTAGTAAAGTATTCAAAAATAACTCTGGCCTTTCTTTTTTGTAGCTAAGAGCTTGTTGTCAACAGTGACTGACAAATAGTCAAAATGGCTTAAATTTGATACTACTGAAGTTACCACTGTTCAAGGTAAGAAGTAATTTTGTATTTGTGTACTAAAATTGATGGTATTTTGTTATTGTAGCTGATATCTTGCGGTAATTCGGACAGTCAAAGTAACTTAAATTTGATACAGACATTACCAATACTCAGGAAATTGAGGTAAGTAGTAATTCCATATTTGTTTTCTAAAATTACAAATAATAACACTGGTTTATTTTTTTATCGTAGCTGAGAGCTTTCAAGAGTTACTGGTAATTGAGGTTATCAGAATGGCTGATGTTTGATACTACAGAAGTTACCATTATTCAGGTAAGTGAATAATTAAGTATTTGCTTGATGAAATAAAAGGTCTTAGATCCCGTTGCTATATTGTTACTAGGTGTATTAACTTGGTAAGTGTGCACTATTTTTTGCCTTTAGCGATTTCTGCGAAAATGCTGATAAACAACGTTGCTAGTGGAAACTGGGCTTCGGTACTGGTGAATTTAGTGCACTGAAGCCCAAGGGCCGTAGGCCCAAGGGCTGTCTACCTAAGCGCTTATGCTCTAACTATTGACCCTTGCGTTTTAGTGTTAGTTATGTGGTCGACCCCATCCCAAATTGCACTAAACAGAATCCTCTGGTTTATTGATCAGTACCCGTATCACCCTAGAAATTGAATTGTTTACCATTTTGAATTCTTTTGCGGGTGCAGTTAAAACGTGAAAACTTAAGGGACTTCCATTTCTATTCGAGTTAGTGGCGGTGGTAAGTCAATGCGCTCTTTGTCATGGTTATAAGCCGTGCACAACAGTATTAACTTTACATTGTCCGCTAGACTACCACGAAGGTAAGTCTGTGTAGGTGCATGTCCAGTTGTGTCTGTATATTGCTTTGTTGTTGTTATTTTCCTTCAATTCAAGCAATTGCAGAGAGTTGTTACTATGGCACTGAAATCCCTTTACCGTGTATGCGAAATTTAAAAACTTGACCTTATTTTCAGTAACTTCAGTGTTAGAAGTCAAAATCATTCAAATAGTATAGTCTTTAGGCTCGCTCGCTATTTGTGCTCACGCACATCACTAGTTTAGATATGTTTGGACGTACGTATGTCATTTTGTACTTTGACCCTAGCGTATTTTTGTGTTCGCTCCATGTTCGATCCCGTCCCTATTTTCACTAAACAGAATCCTCCGGTTTAGCGATCATTACCCATATCACCTTAGAAATTGAATTGTTTACCGCTTTGAATTGTTTTGCGGGTGCAATTAGAACTCAAAAAACTTATGGGATCCATTTCTATTAAATTCGAGTTAATTTGTCACAGTTATAAGCCCTACTCAACAGTATTTACTTGAAAAATTCATTGTAAGGTAAGTCTTGCGTAGGTATGTTCAGTTGTGTGAAAGTATTGTGCGTTAAACTTGCTTTTTTTTTTCAATTCAAACAGTTGAGGGGAGCTGTTACTATGGCATTGAATCCCCTTTGCCACATGTGCGCAATTTAACGACTGACTTTATTTTAGTAGTTTGAACATTAGTTGTTACAATCAATCGTTTAACAATAGTGTAGTTTAAGGCTCGCTCGTCATTTGTGCTCAAGCACACCACTAGAATAGATTATATAAATGAAAGATGATTGAATAGTCTTTGCCAAATGCATGTTTTATTGAAGTAACTAGCTAATCTAAGCAAAGGAGCAATACATCTTGAATTATGGTAGCGGGTAAATCTTGACTTAAGTGGAACCTCCATAGCTGAGAACTATTGGGAACCAGTGCTTTCAGTTCACAAGTCAGAAGTTGGTTGCTGTAAGAGGTTGTTAACAATACACTTTCAAATTTTTATAATAATAAATGAAAGTGTGTGTGTGTGTGTGTGTGTGTGTGTGTGTGTGTGTGTGTGTGTGTGCTGTAGTAGTGTCAGTCCTAATGCGTGGAGTGGAGATGTGGACTCTTGTGCGGCAAATAGTCAGCAACCAACTTCATTGTTTCTGTGCCTGTGGAAGACAGTTCAGAAGGAAGGGGATCTTACGAGACTTAGACGTTTCTATGGGGAGCTAGACGTTGCCAGCCTAGGATACACTAGGCCCGATATCACGGTTCATTTCTGTGGGTGGTTTCACGGCTCAAGGTTCAAGGTGTGTGTATGTATTTGTGTGTGTGTGTGTGTCTATATGATAATCGAGTGATGCTGTGAACCAGGTAGCTAATAACACTTGGCCTTCATTTCTTGCAATTACAGCATTTCTCAGTTTTGTTCTCATGAAAATGTGTTGCTGGTTATATGAAGTGAATACGTCCAGCAGGAAACTGTGTAGCAGTGCTAGGCGGCACAGGCTACTGAACTTGCTTTTTTTAAATTTACTTATTCATTCATTTTTTCTGTTCTTATTAATATTAAGATTAATATTATTGGTGAGCGAGCGGAGCGACCGAGACACTCTCAGGGGTAGCACAATTGAAAATCGGGAATGTTTGTTTGTTTATATTATGTTTGAATGTACACAAGTCATTTTTGTACTTTGACCCTGGCATTTTTGTGTTAACTCGGTGGCGTTCCATACTTCACTTAACAGAATCCTCCGGTTTAGCGATCATTACCTGTATCGTCCTAGAAATTGAATTGTTTACCATTTTGAATTCCTTTATGGGTGAAGATAAAACTTTTAAAATATTCGAGTCAGTGGTTGTGGTTAAGTTAACGCGCTATTTGTTTTAGGTATAGGTCTACGCAACAGTATTTACTTGATAGGTATACGCAACAATATTTACTTGATAGGTATACGCAACAATATTTACTTGATAGGTATACGCAACAATATTTACTTGATAGGTCTACGCAACAGTATTTACTTGATAGGTCTACGCAACAGTATTTACTTGATAGGTCTACGCAACAGTATTTACTTGATAGGTCTACGCTACAGTATTTACTTGATAGGTCTACGCAACATTATTTACTTGATAGGTCTACGCTACAGTATTTACTTGATAGGTCTACGCTACAGTATTTACTTGATAGGTATACGCAACAGTATTTACTTGATAGGTCTACGCTACAGTATTTACTTGATAGGTCAGGTCTACGCAACAGTATTTACTTGAAAATTCTTTAGCCTTATACTATCCACGAAGGTAGCTGAGTCTGTAGGTATGTCCAGTGGTGTGAAAGTGTTGTGCGTTAAAGCTAATACTTATAAACCCATTCACCGGCACAAACGCCTACAGGCGCTCAAGTAATGCGGGGGGGAAATAGTTTCCCCCTAAATGATAAACGCTATAGCTTAGCTGCAGCATGCAGAGCATGGCTAATGTGTTGTTCTATTACATTTATTTTTAGAATAGAAATAGCTACTACGTAACTAAGGTAGTCGAACAAAAAAATAGACTTGATGTTAGATCGAAAAATGGCGATAAATTTGTCTGCAACTGAGGTGGTGGATCTTGTCTGCGATGACGTTTTTGACTGCGAATGTGAGAGGGAAGGGGTACACAGGAGCTATATAGCTACCATGGAGGTACTACTGTCAAGGATAGAGAGTTGAAATTGCTTGCTAAAGCTGTCATTTCGTTGCCAGTTGAGGAAACTACTACTAGTTTCCAATTTGAGAGCTACTATAGCACTGTAGATAGCGGACATACCAGCAGCAATGTCAAAGAGGAAATGGAACTTGATATTCCAGGTAAGAAAAACAGCTTTTTGAGCAATAGCTTTATTCGAGAAAAAGTAAGAAATAGTTTCCCCGGGAACATGGCGGTAAGTTTTATTATCCTAATAGCTTTCCCAGGAATATGGTGCTAATTTGTCACAGCTGTAAACTTTTTTTACAAACTCCCATCAATGAGTAATGATTTGACTAAGCCACCATTGCTCTCTGAATTACTTTGGACTTCTCTATCCATTCAAAGGATGATGTCTTTACTTCTGCAAGGTCAGAATATTGAGATGATGGTAATACTGATTATGCTGAAAGCATGAATGGTTGACAAAGTAATGAATGGATGAAAATGAGGAGTATGACTAAGAAAATTGCTAGAGGTAGGAGTGAGTGTGTGCAGAGGACTGGAATTGTTAGCAAAATATTCTTTTCTTCTTGATGTTCTTTTGCCCAGCTAACAGTCACACCTCTCTTGGTGTCATCAGTGAGCAACAGCATTGCTGGCTGAGATAACTGTCTTATAACAATATCTAATCATGCACAAACAATTGCTAATATTGCACTGGAACGCATACAGATCACATTTTTATGATATAGTTACATTGTTTGTTACAATAACCACTTTGTGGTTAGTTGCTAGGCAACCAAGTTGACCAAAAAAATGTTGAACAATACATGTACTTCCACATAATAATGAAGAAAAAGTGTGAATAACATGATTTGTTTTGTTTTTGTTGTTGTTTTGTATTAAACAGTTGTGGCGAGAAGACTATGGCATTAAAACCCCTTGACCGTATACAAATATTAAAAAAAACCGACCTGTTTGTAGTAGCTTGAGTGTTAGAAGATAAAATCATAGGCTCGCTTGCCATTTGTGCACATCACTAGTTATTATTACTAGTGATGTGCTTGAGCACAAATGACGAGTGAGTCTAAAACCACACTATTCTTAAATGATTGATTTTAATTTCTAAAACTCAAGCTACTAAAAAACGTCGAGTTTTCTAAATATGTGTATATGGTAAAGGGTTTTCATATGGTAAAGGGTTTTCAATGTCATAGTAACCACTTGCCACAACTGTTTCGATTAAAAAAACAACAACAAAAAAAACCCAAAAACAAACAAATGTGACCGTCTATGGGAAAATCGGGCACGACGTGGCATGCGTAGACGTCGCAAAAAGATCGATTTAGTTCTTAAAATTGTATTAAATAAGCCTAATGAAGGGAACGGTTAGGTGATATATAGCGGGAATGGCTAAAGCTACGACGATAAAACTTGGAGAGCGTAATATCTGCTTGCCGAGGAGTGTGTAAGTGCAAAAAAAAAATTTTCGTCGGGGCCGCGTTGTGCCCGATTTTCCTGTAGACGGTCACAAATAGTGTTATTTAAACGTTTTCTTTGTTACATTCTTTAGTTAAGTAGTAGCTATAGCACACTATGTATACTTTCACACAACTGGGCATACCTACACAAGACTTATCTTCGTGGTTAATCTAGTGGCCAATGAACTGTTGCATGGGGCTTATAACTTTTAACTACAAATAGCATGTTAACTTACCACTGCCACTAACTCGAATAGAAATGGAACTCCAGCAAGTTTTTAAGTTTTAACTGCACCCGCAAAGGAATTCAAACCGGTAAACAATTCAATTTCTAGGATGATATGGGTAATGATCGACAAACCCGAGAATTCTGTTTAGTGAAGTTTGAGATGGGGTCGATTACTGAACAAACACCAAAATGTTAGGGTCAAAGTACAATAATGATACATGTATGTCCAAACATATATAGCTATATAATATATATAAACAAACATCCTTGATTTTCAATAGTGTTAACCCTGTAAGTGTCTCGTTTGCTCGCAAATTATTATTATTATTATTATTATTATTACTATTATTATTATTATTATTATTATTACTATTATTATTATTATCTATTTAATAATACCCGTGGCTGCTGCACATATTCATGAATAATTCATGATCTAATGAGCTAGAACGCGCAGACGCACAATGCTCGTGAACTCGCGCAAAATTACCGGGTAAAGCTATAGTGCAACGCAGAACTGGTTAGCAACCAAACCCAGCACTTTGGGAGTGGCAGAAAAACAGGAGCGTGGTTTTCGTGAACTAATGCTGTTATTATTACTATTTATTATTATTATTATTATTATTACTGTTATTATTATTATTATTATTACTGTTATTACTGTTATTATTATTATTATTATTATTACTGTTATTATTATTATTATTATTATTACTGTTATTATTATTATTATTATTACTGTTATTACTGTTATTATTATTATTATTATTATTACTGTTATTATTATTATTATTATTACTGTTATTATTATTATTATTATATTACTGTTATTATTATTATTATTATTACTGTTATTATTATTATTACTGTTATTATTGTTATTATTATTATAATTATTACTATTATTATTATTATTATTACTGTTATTATTATTATTATTATTATTATTACTGTTATTATTATTATTATTATTATTACTGTTATTATTATTATTATTATTATTGTTATTATTATTATTATTACTGTTATTATTATTATTATTATTATTATTATTATTATTATTATTATTACAAGCAAGTACCCTGCCACACAGTAGCGCTTGACGTACTACAAAGTAAGAATGTAGTAACTTAAGTAATTGTTCTGTTTCTCACCATTGGTTAAGTTCCTTCTCTTGCTCTTTTTTCCCTTAACTATCTCAGCTTTCCTTTCCTTTCTTTTCTTCAGCTCTTTCTTCTTGAGTCATGGAGGTCCTTCTCCTCCTTAGTCGACCTCTCCTGCTTCTGAATCTCTCAGTCCTTCTATCATGATTGTGGACTTTGCTTTGCAAAAAAAATTTGCCATTCATTTGGGGACTTAACTTCGCGAAACTTTTGCCATCTTTTTCATACTTTCACCTTCCTTTTAGAAACTTACGTATCTTTACTCGACGTCTTGAATCCACCCACTTATTAGTTACCATTAATTGTTCCCTTCTTGCTTTCTCTTTCGCATTTCTCCTTTTTACTACCTTACCTCGCCGATTCCTCCCGGTTTTTACTTAAAATCCATCTCCTTTTTTCTCTTTCATACTTTAGCCTTCCTTTAGAAACCTACACCACTCTCCCTAGTCGCATAGCCAGACCCTTTACCAATCACTACATGGGAAAAGCATTTTGATCTTGCTGAATCAGCTAGTGGTTAACTGTGGTTCAATTAGTGTGCGTGTAAATCGTTAAATATTTTAAAGGCGCGTGAATTGTTCAGATCAGTAGGCAGAGCTTGTTCTGTATTGCCATGAAGAAATGTTGCTTATGCAAACTATGCTGGGCATATACAAGTTTGAGCAGTCTTACGTCACAGGATATTGCGTTATCTATTGTTTGTGGTCTCCCCAATTAGTGAAGGGAACATCAGACCATTTTGCCATGAGCGATTGGTAAAGGGTCTCACTATATGAGACTACTTTACAGTTACTATTGATCACCTTACTGACTGTAACGACCCTTTACCAAACAGTACAATGATGATGCTTTACCTAACCAATTCTAAGCTCATGAATTATTCATGAACACGCAACATCACTTGGTTGCCATTGTTAGGACTGACACACAAGCGTATTATTATTATTGACCCCTGAAGAGGACTTCAGCAAAGTTTAAACGTCAGGTTAACCCTTTCACCGGCAAGTTTATTTGACATTTTGAGGATTTTTGTAAAAAAAATTTATAAAAATTCAGACATAGTATGGACTCCATAGCAACAATAGAAAAAATTATTGTCTATGAGCCAAGAATTAATAAAAAAAATAGTTTGGTTGCTTAGCAACAACTTTATTATGTAAACCACAATTGAACCACTTATCACCTACTTATCACCCACTTAGAAAACACTTGAGAGCTACCTATGTGTCCATATCAATTACCTTGGTAAGAAACTGACTTTCTACTAGTTTTATATTATTAGTAGCTAAATTATGAGTTTAAATTTTACAGTAGATTGACCAAAGAACAATGTAATGTTGGAAAAATGTCGACATGAAATATAAGGTGAATATGTAAAATTATTTACTGAGAAAAGTTTACTAATGTATGATACTTCTTGAAACAGTTTCTTTGTGCAGCTACACATAGAGGAACCTCGCAGTATTCACATTGAATCCTTGAATCATGACGGTGACCTACAGTAGGTAGGGATTTCTCACTAATCAAGTCCAAACAAACCACACATCTCCCTTTGTTACTCGTTTGCATTGGCCAATGGCCAAGACTAGGATTGAGTCGATCAAGTTGAACATGTTCAGATGAGCGAGGTCGTCCACCTGCACGTTGCCGTGAAGAAAAAGAGCCAATCAATTGAGTTGCTAATTCAATTCGAAAAGAAAGCATGTCTCTTTTTTTTCTTCCTCGCTGCTGATGATCTTCTGGCTTTACCATCTTTTCCAAACAATAGCTATTCAGTATTGACACTTCCAAGCAATAAAAAAAAATTCTTATCCACCATTTCTTGGATTTTCTCCCAACATTGTAATAGCTTTCGAGCTGGTCTCCCCAGTCTACTCCTCGCATGTGATTCTGGTAGTCAGGTAAGCAAGGAGGGCATGCAACATCAACCTGACTACCATCAGCCTGCTTTCTCCTAACAGTAGGTATACCTGTACGTTCACCAACATGTAATGTTGATAAAAAGTACAGAGTTCTCTTGTCAACCCATGAACAAGCCAATAAAGGGCCATTGCTAAGGTACAGATATGTACCACGATTAGACTCATTGGGCTTCATAATTAGCTCTTTTGGAAAGCCAAGTCTATTGGGACGCACATTTATTCCCCGCTTATATAGCCGATAGTACAGAAGTGGGCTGGTATAAAAATTGTCAGTATACAGCTGGAGACCTGAATTATCGAAGCCTGCTAATGAATCAAGAACTACTCTTGAACACAACCCCACATCTGTAGCACCACTATCTATTCCTTTGCCAGTGTATACCTCCTGCAATCTCTTCACATATCCAGTAATAGAATCTGATAATACAAACACCTTCATCCCCCACTTGGTAGGCTTGTCTTTCATGTATTGTTTGAACTTCAGCCGCCCCTTGAATGGTATCATTGCCTCATCAATGGTGCAAGATTGATGTAGCTCAAATTCTGAGTCAAAACGAGGACAGAGCAAGTCTAGCAATTTCCGAACTTTGAACAATTTGTCAAATCTTGGCTGACCATAAGCAGTCCCATTGTTGTTGTCTGTCAGGTGGAGAAATCTCCATATTTGCTCAAATCTTCTGAGAAGCATAATAACACTTATGCCAGCAGTTTTTATTTGAGGAAATTTTGACGACCAGTACAATTCTAACCTAGGACGCTTAATGATTCCCATGCACATCAACAAACCAACAAATGCTTTCATCTCATCTACTGTTGTATTTGTCCAAGTACGACAACTGGGGTTAGCATACTGATTTGTCTCAGTCACAATGCAATCCCACACTTCATCTGTAAAAAAAAACGGCTGAACAAATCTTGAGGAGTACTTTGAGCAGTAACATCAGGAGAAGTTGGGCCAGGTGTCATTGTGTATGGTTGAGTATAAGAAGTGGGTTCTTGTTTCTTCCACTCAAAGCCAATTTCATTCAACATTGAGGATATTTTAGAAGTTTATACTGAATGTATGTAATTTTAAAGCGTAGTGCTCTTATGTGAATGTGGAAATAGAGTAGTAAGATAGTAATTGTAATACAGTAACACAAGGCTTACTACTGCTATTACAGGAACGCTTGCAAGCAAGTTCATAATGTGACGACACTTTACCCATCATAATGTGGCGACACTTTACCCATCATAATGTGGCGACACTTTACCCATCATAATGTGGCGACACTTTACCCATCATAATGTGGCGACACTTTACCCATCATAATGTGGCGACACTTTACCCATCATAATGTGGCGACACTTTACCCATCATAATATGGCGACACTTTACCCATCATAATGTGACGACACTTTACCTGTCATAATGTGGCGACGCTTTACCAAACCGTACAAAGCTCATGAATTAGTCATGAATACACACACTGTCCGTCAAGTTCACTAAATAGAGGTAATTTGCTGCTTGTTACCGAGTTCACTATCAGAGGTTCCATTGTGTATGAGACCTGGTACACTTACCTTGGATTTAATGATATAACACCATTTAAATAGAGTGCCATACAATTTGGAATTAGCTAATTGCATAAGAAATGCTGTAATTGCAATAAATAAGGCACAAGTGTTATTACCAGTGGCTACTCATTATGGGGTACACGTGGTTAGGGCATGCTGGATTATGCTCGAAATTTTTAGAATTATTCATGTTTATCCTAAACACTTGTGTTAATATTCCAAAAGAATAGTATATTAGTATGAGTAATAGCACGGGTAACCGAGCTATTCGGGATTAATAGTACGAGTAAAGTGATGAAATTGCTTTACAAGTGCTATTGACCCCTAATAGCACAGGTGACCCCTGCTATTACTCGCTAATAGTAGGCCAGCTTTTAAAAAAGTCATTTGTAATGTAGCTGCACTGCATGGTTCACTCATTATCTCCTTATTTCAGGAGTAGCTTCCGTTGGAACTTTGTTTTCAATGTACGGCTCCTCCTAATCAGTTGTAAAACATTCTGTCTAATACAGGTAGAGGTTCTGTGGTGGAGAATGACATCGTCTCCAACTAGAAACTACTCGAACTGTAAGTTTCCAAGGTTAACGCTGCATGCATGCACACTTACCCGTACTATTTCACTTAGCTACCTAGGTATTTCAATTAGTTTCCTAGGTATTTCAATTAGTTTCCACTTAGTTACAATGCTATTTCAATTAGTTACGTGCTATTTCACTTTCCCTGTGCGATTTCAATTGAACTGCAATTTTCCTGTACATTTTTGAATGGGCAATTAACACTTACTTCCCTTCAAATAGGTCAGCTGGTAGCTAATAATTTACACTATTTGTCAATTGTGATGCAGTAGTTGAGTTACTCAAGAACAGAATCCTTTTAGCATAATTCTTGATATGACTTGCTGACTCTGAGCCTGAGCTGACAGCTCTCCCAGTATTTCAAACTTTTTTTTTTTCATTTTGGAAGTACAGTAACCCAGCTGCTTTAATCAAGTAATGAAAATCTCCCTTATAACTACATCTCTGGATATTTATGTCCTTAGTTAACTTCGGTCGGCCTGGATCCCATCATGGCAGGAGGTCTTTCTGGAAAGTAGCTGCTAATTAGTGCTAAGTGGTCCTCGCCACCTGCCCTCAGACCTCACCTTACCAGATAGCCCCTGCTCTGCTTCTTCTCATGTAATTTCTTCTGGGTGAGGTTAAGGGAGTGGCTTCAGCCACTACTACTTCCCGTCCAAAGGGATAGGAATTTCCTTTCCGTCCCCTCCCAGAAGAAACACCCCTTCTCTCCCTTCTTCTAGATGATTTAAATCTGTCTGATTATGAACAGCATCCCAATGGTGAACATTGATGACTTTTTATTTATTTATTTCATGAGTTAGCTGCGTAGCTGACAGATTGGCCAGTCTCTTTCTTGGCGTGCACAGGTATGACAGGAACGCTGCGCTGCTCCATCTCCCCAGTATCTGAATCGTAGAATCCTCAATGCCGGCTTTTGCTGCAGCAGTCGCTGCTCCTATTCGAAAGCTGTGTCCCGCGAAATTCAGATATGGAAGTCCTGCTCTCTGGAGACCGTCTCTAACCCGCTCAGTAAACTTGGGATTCGTCAGTGGACTCCCATCCTTGAACACGAAGAATGGTCCATCTCCATTGCCTCTAATCACCATGTACGCCATTACCCCAGCCACTGGGCATAAAGTGCCCCCTGTCTTTCCCAGGTAAATGTGCACTCCCGTACCCAGTTGGTCTGTCTTGGAGTATTTTATGTGCACTTGCACTACTTTCGGATCTGAAGTGCTGTCTGCCATCACATCGCCCCAGCTGAGACCACACCCCATGTAGCTGGAGTTATGGGCAGTCTCACATTTTTGGGTTCTCGTGTTAAGTACGACCTCTGAATCCCCCGTACTTAACACGAGAACCCTAAAATCACGACGTGGATACCACGCCCAGGGAGTTCGCTATAAGTCGCTGGTTGGGCCACGCCCAGGGAGTACGCTATAAATCGCTGGTTGGGCCACGCCCAGGGAGCAGGCTATAATCTGCTCAGTGGAGTATAGTTCAGACGACACATGTAATTTTCTACAGGTCTGGGAGCAATGCCAGCATCAACGGCTATGGCGGCAGGAATCCCTATATTCTCAACAGCAGAGGGAGACACAAGGACAGGTATGGCGACCTGGCCTATCCCGGCACCTCTCGTCATGGCGGGGCTCCGGTGCTCCGCCGTCACTCGCCGGGGTGGCCGGTGGGGGAGGTCTCGACCTTGCAACTTCTTCGACTCTAGCGGCAATTAGCCTTTCGATCCAGTCCCGGTCGCCTGTCGACAACGAGGTAGGGACGCCTCCTTCACCATCCGCCATCTACTCCACTGCCTCCGTTCCACGCAACTGCAGGCTCCACCGATGACCAGAATCTCGCTTCTCTTCTTAGCAATTGAGTCTAATGCTTGCTTTCTCCCTACTGTTTCTTTGCCTTAGTCCACGTGCTGCCTAACTGGGCACTTGCCATCGTAAAACCCTTCCTCTGCCGTCGCCGACCCTTTACCTGTTAGCCTCTATCCGTTAACCCATGTTAATAATGTATTAACCTTCATATTTAATGTCGGTCGGCCTGGATCCCATCATGGCAGGAGGTCTTCCTGGAAAGTAGGTGATTAGTGCTAAGTGGTCCTCGCCACCTGCCCTCAGACCTCACCTGCCCTCAGACCTCACCTTACCAGATAGCCCCTGCTCTGCTTCTTCTCATGTAATTTCTTCTGGGTGAGGTTAAGGGAGTGGCTTCAGTCACTACTACTTCCCGTCCGAGACTTAGTCACACCTGGTACCTACTCTAGGACAGGTGGAAAGTAATGTGCCTGATATTGTGTTACCCTCTCAGTGATTCTGATATTTCTCTATTTCCTTGTGCAGACATGCACCTTTGATTATTCTTGCCCTCCTTCCCTCCTATTTTATCACCTCACATTGTTATGTTGGGTGTGTGGGTGGGGCAATTGAGTCTAATGCTTGCTTTCTCCCTACTGTTTCTTTGCCTTAGTCCACGTGCTGCCTAACTGGGCACTTGCCATCATAAAACCCTTCCTTTGCTGCCAGCGACCCTTTTACCTGTTAGCCTCCATCCGTTAACCCATGTAATAATGTATTAACCTTCATGTGTAAAATAAAAAGAGGAGAAAAAATAACACTACTGATTTTCAAATTAAGGAATGTCATTACTGTATCATTACAATAAGCTTGAAATGCTCTATTTAATTAAGTGAAATGCACTGTATATAGTTAGATGTGTACAGTAATTTCCAATTTACAAACAGATTAACTACAGGATCAAAATACATGCTAATGTATGATGGACAATCTAAAACTGATTTTTTTTCCTTACATGAACACCAGTAAACTACACATCACATCCCCTGGAGCCCCCACTCATACCTAAGCATCTTAGCTATACTCCATGGAACTCAATTGATAAATAATCATAATGCAAAGCAAGAATACCACACAAGGGTGTGGTGGGAAGAGGTGTGGTGGGAAGAGGTTGTTTATGATACACTTACAGGCATTTGATGTGGGCAGCTGACTGAGTTGCTGGAATGAGTATGTGAACTGGGATGGGTGGCTAGATAACCACCAACTCTGAGGCTCTATTCATCTATTGTTTCCAACTCTAGTCACTTTGCTGAATAAGCATAAGGTGTTTTGTGGTTTCTCAGGGATGTACCATCACATTACATTTAATTGGTGGTTATTAATACATTGCTTTAATGATTAGCTACGCCCAAGTAAAAAATCTTATTAGAATTGGACAGAGTGCAAGCTGTAGCTAGCAGATGAACAGACAGATAGACAGACAGACAGATGAACAGACAGACAGACAGGCAGACAGACAGACAGACAGATAGACAGACAGACAGACAGACAGATGAACAGACAGACAGACAGACAGACAGACAGATAGATAGACAGACAGACAGACAGATGAACAGACAGACAGACAGATAGACAGACAGACAGACAGACAGACAGATGAACAGACAGACAGACAGACAGCAACAAATAGGAGGATATTCTTTGGCAGAGTGCCTTAACTCTTTTCATCTTAAGTACAGAAATATTGGCAGTAAATATATGTTACAATGGTCTGTCCAGAAAGCATGCTTCAGTTCAAGCACAAGCCTTTTTGCAAGAGTTCGCCAGTTTGCAGAGCCTTCCCATAAGCCCAATTCTTATTCTTTCCAACCTCAGCACAGGTCATTCCCTGCTAACAATCACCATGGTAACCATGACAGCTACAGAAATCAAAGAACTCATTCCAATCCCAACTCTTTTCATTCCAACAGGCAACACTCTTATTCCCATTCTCATTTTCCACCCACCATTCTCATTCCCATTCTCAGCAGCCTAATCATCATCATCAACCTCCACCTAGAAGAGATCTCAGTACTGTATCTTGCTACAAGTGCAATGCTATAGGCCATTACGCTAACAACTGTCCTGCTGTTTCAATTTCTCAATCTCTTAGACCAACTCATTCTCATTCTCAATCCATTCAACCCAATCAGTCCACTCCAGCTACTGTTCAGCAATCAAGTTCCAATTCACAGCCTACAGCCCCCGTTCCGGTTCCCAGAAACATACTAAGATCTGTGAGAAAGATTGATTATAGTAATCCGGATTGTGTGCTTAATCACTGTGATTCTGTTTCTGATTCTGACTCAACCGCAGAAGCCACCCACTTGAACTGCTTTGATGATGAATTCATTACACATGGTTCAGTCAATGGTATTCCCACCTACTAGTTGTTGATTCCGGAGCTAAGTATGTCCACTGATTTTGTAAATGACACTATGACACATCCAAAATATTTTTGGCATTTAATTCTCAAGTTTCCATTTCGGCCCCTGAGTCAGGAATGTCACTGGTGATGGGGCAATAATGTCAGTATGATAGCAATAGCACGGGTGGCAGGAAAAAGGATAATTCACAGCCATACTTACAATCACATTCTCTGCCCAGTCTAAACGGGCATGACAGGTTTGGACCCAGTATAAAAAATAAAAATAAAAAAGGGACAGTCAGGAGGTGAAGACACCACCTTCAACCCCCAAAAGCTGGAGTCAGCAAGCAACTCGCTCTAAACAGATAAGTAATAGTGGGTGGTCATATACAAATCATTAGCGCATCATGAATAGAGTGTGAATTGTTGGCAGTAATTAGATCCAATTCGCAATAGGGTCCCTACCTTCCTCCAAACATGTTAGACGATGGACATTAATATATATATATTGTTTCTTCATATAATTTTTCTTTCTATGCCTGCAATTTAGCTATTATTACTAAAACAAATGGTCAACTGCTACTGGCAATGTTTTACTATAGCATAGGCATTTGTTCTACATAGAGTTGACTATAGTATATCATATGATATACTGGGTGGTATATAAACAAATCTAACATAAAACATGAGCAGACTACAAGTATAAAGATGTTTTACTCACAGTGAACTATCAGCTTCCTAGGCAGTGGATTCATTCTAGTGCAGCTGCATTCCTATGACAGATGAAGTTGGCAGCTGCTATGGGCTAAATGGCCCAGAGGCACCATGCAGTGGGAAGTACCTGTAACCACCCAAAACAAACACATTCAAATGAATGTACAGTAGGAGTCAAAAAAAAGTTTCGAATTCCATTTTGTAGTACGGCCGTAAAACTGTAGTTTTTAAACCGTAGTTTTTATCGGTGCGTTCCGTACCGTTTTGACTAAACGGCCTGACACCATTTACTAAAACGGTAAAAAATGGTGATGCATTTCCGTCCATTCACAGATATTTTCTAGCTAGAAACTCTTCTATAGCTATATCAGCAAGCTAATGCCTTGAATCAACCATTAAACGCTACAGGGATAGTGCAAAAAAGCTCTTATAAAATTTTAACTTGCTTCAATAAAGATCCGATGGGCACAGAGCTATAACGAGGTCCGCACTTCGTCTTGTCTTACCCACTCTCAATGGCTTGTGTAGACTAGCCGTTGACTCAAGACTCCCTGCCTAAACCGTACTCATTGGCATTGACTTTGGCAAAGAAAATGTTTTGAGCCTACTCCATCACGTCAAGTCTGATCCCTTGCCTGTGATGACCACTACCAGAGCTATGAGTGCTGACAATGCATTAGCCACACAATTGCAGAAGCATTGCATTCATCTGAAGGTGCCACTCCCTTGTCACTCGTAGATAGAGGAGAATATCAGAAGTCTCTTGGCTTAGTGTTTACACGAGTGCCACAGGAACGAGCGTAAATACGGCCAATCAGACGAGTGATAGTCTGCAGTTTCCAATGAATACTATTATGGGGAATAAGGACTCATTCACCCCCCCCCCCCACGCCCCCCCAAAACAAGGAGTATGAGAAAGCATCATGCATGGTTCATTAAAGAGTGTGGATAAATGAACAACAATGTACATACTATTTTATTAATTACAGAACAGAGCCAAATTGCTGTTGCCACCAATTCATTAAAGCAAACAGGATGTGGCTTTGCAATTATCCCATGTCACCTGACCAACATTGATAAAACGTATTGTTTTATCTATAATAGAATGCCTTCAGGCAATGCAACTGGTGTACATCTGTTTGTAATGGAAATGATGATACACAAGGTAAACCAGTTATGGGCAAGAATAAACTCATGCGCTGTAAATCAAAACAAATACAGTGTGAGTACACACGCTAAACAGTATGAACTTGTACTTATTAATGCTAATTTATATTAATTTTGACCCCAGGGTTGATTCTATATTATAGTTAAAATATCAACATTATTGAGAAATTGAGAAATAAACATGGTTAAATATTCATTTAATTGAGGGGCAGGAGAGGAGTGAGTAGGTGGACGCAAGTGAATTAAATAATTGAGGGGCAGAAGTGAGTGGGTGGATGCAAGCTAATTAATTATTCATTTAATGGAGGGGGAGGAAAGGAATGAGTAGGTGGACGCAAGTTCTCTATATATTTAATAAGTAGAGGACTAAAGTAATGGATCCAGAATCTTCTCTTGCGTACTGCTCAGGAATGGACTAACAGCTATGGTTCAAATTTTGCTAGGGTTGAGGGCCACACGGGGTCGACCCTATAACGTTGAGATCTTTTTAAAATTCATCAAACTCAACGTTATGGCATGCACGCACGGGTAAGAAAATGATGGATATACAATAAAATCGGCTTCTAAACTACGGCGGTAGCCGTGCAGTACTGCCAGAATGTCCAAAATGGTGACGGGGTAGAAGTAAGTTTAACAGGCCTAGGCCCTAGCAACCGTGGTCCATTTGGACTATTGTTCATTGCACAAGAAACAAGTTGCTAGGGTATTCACACATGAGCAGTACATAACAAATCTATTATCCATTGGAAACCACAGCATATCAATAACAAGTCCTTAATATATAATTCCATACTACAAAAGGTAGTAGTTCCCCCAATGATGTCCTACTATCTTATGTCCGACCAGAGACTGAAGGCTCCTGCTACGAAAAAGGCCATGAAGATGAAGGTTGGCAGTGATTATGTAGGCATACCGACACTAGGTTAGTGGGTGGATGGGCGGTCCTAGCACACTTAATTTTATCATAATTAGCTTTCAATTCGCTGTGAAGTTTGGAAAACTGGCCAAAACATAGGTGATATGGAAACTGAGCCTTCGGAAATATAATTCCCTAAAATAAAAAATAAAAATCAATCATAATCATAATCATCATCGTAAACCCCCCCCCCCCCCCCCTGACCTTCTACTCAACCACTTCCCCCTATTATATATATTTATTCCACCCTAGATATTTTCATGAAATAACTCACGGTATTTCACGCTTGTTATTTCACACTGTATTGTGCAAGCTCATTACCCTAGTAGTTATAGCAACCGGTCAAGTTCAATCAAGTTTGACAATTCCCCCCCCCCCCCCCCCCCCTCCCCCCCCCCCCCCCCCCCCCCCTCGTCTGAGTGGTAAGTCAGAATATTTCACTATCAGGCTTTATTTTCACTCGCCTCTGGCTCATGAAAATAAATTAGCCTGCTCCTGAAATATTTCGCACTCTGACTCAAGTAATAAGTACTATGTATATATGTAATAGTTATAAACCTATATTGAGGTTTGTATGTGATTTACAAATCCCGAGACACAAGGGTGAAGCCCGAGCAGCGTGGGATTGTGAATCACAATAGAAACCGATTTTTATTGGTTTATATCTACTTTATAGCCCGTTGATTACAAATAGCTCTATTTATAGCTCACTCCGGTCATTTTCTCATTACTTTTTAATGGTTGCTACTAACTATATCAACATTTCCCCTCTGATACATTTTCGTACGGAACTAACAAGGGACTGTATCAGATTTATAGTACTTGATGACAAGCGAGGTCGCTGTAGCAGGCTATAAATATATATATATATAAAGTGGAGAGAAAAACAAGTGATGCAGGGATGCATCAAACCATGGTGAGAGACATGAGTGACATTGTGTCTCATTTGGCAGCCCATAAGGTATAACTGCAATGGACCATCACCAGTCTTTCTTTGTTGGTAACTAGGTGATGTTTCTCATAGGAGCACATGCCAGTCTTGCAGGTTTAGTTTCTCACACTTTTTGTTCCAAAGAAAATGTTAAATGACCATCCATTGACAGCCATTGACTCAATGCAAGTGTAGGCGGCCTATAATTATTTTACATATTTCGCACACCTCAGTTGCACAAACACAGGATGTTTTTCTCAATCTATTCAATTGATGCTATGTAATGCTTAATTAAGTCATGTACCTGGGCCAGGCTAGTACCATGCTTAACATGTACTTGGGCCAGGCCTATAGCTAGTACCATTGTGGGTCTACGAGAATGAAGAAGTAAGAGAGAGTGGAGAAGAAAGGACAAGAAGACAACGAACAGAACTTATATGTTTGTGTGTGTGTCAATCCCTAAGTTTATGTTTATTAGCAGAGTTTGTGGTGTGCATTATTTACTGTGTATGATGTTTATTGGTGTGCGTGTTATTGAGTTGTGTCGTCATTTTGGTGTACATGGCAGTTTTGGACTTGGTGTTGTTTGTCCTGTGTTCATAGTGAATCGTGCATTGTTTATTTATTGGTTTGCCAGTGTTTGATCTGCTCTTATTGTGTGTTTGCAGATTCCTCCGCTTCACAAGACTTGTTGATGAGACGGAGAGAGCTGAAAGACAGGGCTTGTAAAGATAAAGCTTGAAGTGATTCTGAATTTTACAGAGCCTCTAGCAGTAGTTCTGCCAGTAGCCTCCTTCCAAATAAGTTATCATTGGAGAGGACTAGTAAAAGTCAAGTAGTAAGTGCGTATAGTAATTCTGTCTGTAAGGAAGGTAGTTTTGGTTCTTTGTCTAGCGGTAGCACTTATGCTAAACCTGCTGTGATCAGTTGTTTAGGAACCGTGGTGTACTTAGTGAGAAATCAGATAATTTGTCAGATATGGATGAGTGTAGTGAATTCGGTGATACCCAGGGTGTGGCTAGAGATAATTTGAGTAATGACACACAGTAATAGAAGAGATTAACCCCCCCCCCCCTAATAATAGTGGTGATGATGGTGATAATGGTGGGTGTGGCGACATCCCAGCTGATGGTAATGGTGATATGTTCAATAAGTTCATGCAGTATTTTTGTCAGGCTATGTCGTCAATGGGACCCCCTGTAGTACATAGTAGAGAATCTCCTAATGCCAAGTTAAATAGGCAAATCACCGCCTTAGCCCCACATAAGAATGGGATTGACATCACAAAATATATCCGTAAACTGGAGGCAGATTTGTCTGACTTAGGGTGTTCTACGACCAGGTTTGAAACTATTATTCTTTTACAAAAGCTGCAATCTAAAGCTGGAACCTCTCTAGTTGCTACTCTCGACAGTGATGAAGTCTCTTACTCTGAACTAAAAGAGCTTTTAATAGAGGGTCTGGGTTCGAGTCGAATGCCTTTGAGCGCTAAACTGATCAGTGACTTTGCTAGTGCTACTAAAGCTATGGGCTCTCTTAAGTCCTACATATATCTGAAGAATCTGATTGACTCAATCAATACGTCCACACTTCAGGGACCTGAACAGATTGGCTCTTTCTTTCTCAACCTCAGAGTCAGACAAATCTGTAGGTAGACCTCCAGCTTCTGGTAATGGAGGTGGTAATTCATTCAGATCAGTACAGTGTTTTGTGTGCCACAGATATTGTCACAGGTTGTATGACTATAGATTCAAAGGTAGTGGTAATTATGAACAGAGTGTGAATAGTCCTAGACCCCCAGCAATAGTTTGCTATTTCTGCAATGAGCCAGGGCACAAGGCTCCTGACTGCAAAAAAAAAAGAACAGAGGTTATTATCCCAACCCCAATGAGAGTAATGGCGTCAAAATGCCCAACTTGAGAAAAGGTAGTAGACAATACAACGCTAACTGGGTGGCTGTGCAGAAAGGTGCCGCCCATGTGGAGGGGAATATCAATGGTATACCATGCCAGATCGTCCCCGACACTGGTGCGGAAATCACTATTGTTCCTGCCTGTTATGTGTATGAGGATCAAGCCATTAATGAGTGGGTGAAAGTAAGAGGGTGGAACGGTGAGCCAGCTAAGGTGGACTTTGAGTATGAAGGCAAGTCATTCTTGTCTACAGTAGCCGTTGCCCACGAGGACAGAGGGTGCTCTTCTCGGTACCTATGGATGGTGAGATGGCATCCCGGCTTCTTCTGGATGCTGCCTCTAATTCCACCCCAATAGAGGGATGAGGCAGAGCAACCTGGTGATACTCCAGGCATCCAGACATCTCCTCAGGGAGATGCCTGCTCTGTCAGCACCTCTGTGGAGGCAAGTAAGACCTCCCAGAGCTCTGCTGATACCCAGGAGAGCCACGCAATTGTCAGAGTAGTCACTAGATCAAAGAGTAGAGGAATAAAAAGAGAGAGCATGAGAGTGATGTGCAAGTAGTATGTCCTACCCCACTTGATGTGGAATGAGAGAGGTTGGCAAATATAGACTTAGGTATTGAGCAGTGTGATGAGGTAGCTGAGTCTGAGCCTTCGGCAGCAGGCGTTGTTGCTTCTGGAGATGGGCTTAGTGGTGTCTCTGAAGAAAATATGGAAGTGTTGAATAGCCAACCAGTTCCTCCCATTGAGAATGTTGTTGTTAAAGATGAGAAAGCTGATGTTAATAGCGATTATGTTGAGCAACCAAACAGTGCAGATGTGTTAATTGGTTTTGATGAGCCAGCTGCAGTGAGTTTAGTTTCCCCTGCTTTGCAGGATGTCTTGAGTGTTCAGTGTCGTGAAAAGTGACAAAATCCTTGAGAGTGTGAGAACATTAGCTGATAGAAACATGAATGGCTATTCCTAGAATGAGAATGGTGTGTTAGTCATGAATACGGTAGATCAGATAGGCAATGTGTGTATCAGAATCGTCCTCCCTCTGTCCAAACGTGCTAAGGCCCTCAAGCTGGCGCACAACTACACTGCCCGCACAGGGTTAAGAGGTATGAGGAGGATATTGGGATCTCGTTTTGTTTGGCCTGGCATCCATGGCGATATTGTCAAATTTGTCAAGTCGTGTGATGTTTGTTTACGTGTAAATCGGAGTGGTAATAGAAAGGCTCTTATGATTGAGAGAAGTATCTTGACCGTACCCTTCGAGTCAGTGTCTGTCGACTTAGTGGGGCCCCTCCCTAAGGGTAAGAGGGGTACCAAGTATATGTTTACGTATGTATGTTTGTCCAGCCGCTGGCCAGAGGCCATTCCGATGAGAACTGCCTCAGCTGAGGAGGCGTCTCAGGGTTTTGTACAAATAATTGCCAGAACGAGCATCCCCATAAAGGTCCTTTCGGACAGAGGAACCATTTTTCTCTCTAAGCTGATGGTTAACTTGTGCTCCATGCTAGGTGTTGACTCTATTCAAATTTCCCCATACAGACCTCAGAGCAATGGTGTTGTCGAGAGGTTGCATGGATCCCTAAAGCCCATGTTGGCTAAGGCCATTGATCAAGGTTATGATTGGGTCGAGTTTCTCCCCCTTGCCCTTTTTGCCCTTCGTCAGATTCCAAATAGAGACTTGGGTTATTCTCCCCACATGATGGTCTTTGGAAGAGAAGTGACCGGTCCACTTGATTTGCTATACTGTGGGTGGGTTGAGAAGCAATACAATAACATAGATATTGAGAGTGGCTTGTAAAGCTAAATGATCAACTTGCTATTATCCACGACTTTGCCTCGGCTACTGAAGCCAAGGCAACTGAGAACAGAATGAGTGTTTACAATAAAGGAAAGTGTGACAGAGTGTTAAATGTCGGGGATAAGGTGCTCATGCGCATCCCAGGCCTCCATGGTGCACTCCAGGCATCGTGGGAGGGCCCCTATAGTATAGTGGACAAAGTGACGTTCAAGGTGTCTAAGGGAGATACACATCCAACCAAAATTGCTCACATCAATAATTTGAAGACTTACTTTGAGAGACCGTTGAGTGTTAATGCAGTTACGTTGGTGGCTGAGGATGTTGGTATAGAATCTGGTCTCCTTGATGGTATCCCTCTATTGTGTCCAGATAAGTGTCCTGGATACAACCACAAACAGTTGTCAGAAGTTCTGAGTGGATTTAGTAGCTATTTTAGCGACAAACCTGGTTTGTGTAGAGATTTCAAATGTACGATAACCTTGTCAGATAGTTCAGTTCTTGTTTCCCAACAAGGTAGAAATATTCCCGTGGGAATTGAGAAAGCAGTGAGAGATGAGATTGACAAACTCCTTAAAAATGACATCACAGTTAAGTCGAGTTCTCTCTGGTCTTCACCTCTAGTACCGGTAAAGAAGAAAGACGGCTCAGTCCGTATCTGCGTAGATTATAGACAGCTAAATGCAGTAACCCCATTGGTCAGGTACTGGGTACCTTCGCTGGATGAAATTCTGCGGAAGGTGGGTCAGTCTTGCTGTTTGTCAACCCTTGACCTGACATCCGGTTTCCATCAGGTAGAGATGGATGCAGACTCCATGGAATTTACCACTTTTGTGTGTCCAGTGGGAAAGTTTTGCTACAAGCGTATGCCCTTTGGGCTGAAGAACGCCCCTGCTGTCTTTCAGGCGGCAGTGGAGGCAGTTCTAGAACCTGTGGACAACATAGCATGTAATTACATAGATGATGTGGTGGTTTTTAGTGAATCATGGGAGCAACATCTGTGTGATTTAAAGAGTGTAATCATTTGTCTAGGAGAGGCAGGCCTTACCGTTAAAAAGAGCAAATGTACATTTGGTAGGCGGTACCTTACATATCTAGGACACAGGATTGGGGGTGGTGGCGTTTCCATTCCAGAAGCCAGAAAATAACACAGGAGTCTTCTATTTTGTGCCTCCTCTTCTCCACCATCCTGTTAAGAAGCAAGTGATTACAAGTTATTATAATGTCAACAGCTACCAAGAGCCCTTAGCTAATAAATAAAACTTGCAGTGGTGCTCTACCCCCCCTAGCCTACCTCTTGTGAGGGTTCTGCAAAGTCAGGAGGTGATATTGCCTAAACCTCTTATCTACACAATCTATGAAATAAAATTAAAAATAATAACAGATTAAATTTAATTATATTGTAGTACCTTGCAAAAGCTGAATCTTGCCTTGCGGAATTGAGGGTTTGGAGGACTTGGATCTCTCTTCTCCAAAAAACTAGGCATCCATTTGTCCGGTGTATCCCCGGGTGCAAGTGTAGTTCCAAAGTGCAGAGTTAGTTTGGTTCCATTCTCCAGTATGATTTCTGGTTTGTCACTATGTTCTATTTCAGTAATCAGTATCGATAGACCCTGAGCAGATGTCGTTAGGAGATGTGTCACAAACACTGCATGTGCATGAATGTGTGCATGTGTGTGTGTATGAATGTGTGCAGGGTTTCTTACAGAGGATCCCCCCTCCCACCCACCAGAATTTCATGAAATAAATTAATGCTTAATGGTATTCTGTGGTTATGATTTATAATGGTATTCTGTGGTTATGATTTATAATGGTATGCTGTGATTTTGTTGTCTAATATTTAGTGAAAGTTCACTTCAGTTAATTGAGGTCCTTCAATTGCAATACTCATTAGTCTTCGCTAATTCTAGACATGAGATGATTTTTAATCAAATGGGTGTGTTTTCAGCAAGAGTGGGTGTGGTCAAACAAACATATGCCCCCTCCCCCCTCCTTCTAAACTCTTCCTACCTCCCCTCCCCCCTCCTCCCCCCCCCCCCCCGCAGAAAAAAAAATCCTGTATGAAACCATGGTGTGTGTGTGTGTGTGTGTGTGTGTGTGTGTGTTAGGATAGGGCTATTGCAGATGAGGGCATGCCTGTCGGTATGGAGTGAAGTTATGAGGGAGGGGCATGTACATCTTAAGTTAGTAACACATGCTTCCTGGGTTAATTAATAGCACGTACCTAGTTGGGTTAATGACTAACTATGTGTAGGAATATATATTTGTGTTCAACTACTGTCTGGAGCTGGTGAGCGATGTGTTGTCAGTAGCAACCAATTGTGGTGGTTTTACCTGCACACTCAAGCGGGCAGGGTAGTGCTCCCGTGTTCATAATTACTCTGTATATTATATAGTCTGTATAAATACTGAGGACAATCCAGGGGGGGCAAGGCGGCCATGCCCCGCCCCCCCCCTTCCAACCAAGTTTTTGAAAAAGGACCAATGACAGTTTATATGTCAACTGTACACTAACTTATGCTCTTCATTCATAAATTAAAATTCCATTCTCATAAAATCAATCATTAATAATTTTAATTCTTTCTGGTGGCTTCCCCCATAGCCTGTTTTGTTTCTTTTTTGTTATGGAATAATTAGTGTAGCTTGAATACATGAAATCTGTAGGGCCTATTGTTAGGCAATGGAGCTGAAAAGCTTGGGCAATAATATTCATTTGAATGCCTAGGCAGTTCAGAAACCTTGAGCTTATCTTTAAAGGTGATCCCAATTATGTTCTCTCTCTCCCTCCCCCCTTCTGCCCCTTCCACACCAACCCCCTTCTCCCCCTTCCACCTCCTTCCTTGCAATTAAACAACATTAAACATTGCCTGCTCCTGAAAAAAAAAATCTGTATGCCTTCTTAGGAAGGTTGCATGAGCACAAGCAACAATAAGACTCTCTCACACCTATTCTAGAGCTCACCATGTACACTACAAGCTCAATGGCTATCTCATGCTCATTGCTGTTGTATTTGTCTGTACTGGTTCATCCATGCATGGATGAACTTTGTCATCATAATTTCTTTCAGATTAAAAAAAAGAAAAAAAAGACCAGCAGTCTACTGTAGTGCTGCATGGAGTACATTCCATTATAACACTTGTTAACCACAAATTTCTCTATCTTTTGCAAGGTGTATGCAGGTTATATTCTGAGCACACATGGCATTTAGTTTCTCCCCCTCTATCACACACAAACACATGAGTGCGCCCACACAAAGACAGACAGCACACATGCTTCTAACACACATACAAACGATTCACCTACTGCACACAAGCAGGCTGCATGTATGCACAGCACTTCAGTGCAACACACGTGCTTCTAACACGCATACAAACTATTCATCTGCTGCACACAAGCAGGCTGCATGTATGCACGGCACTTCAGTGCAACACACGTGCTTCTAACACGCATACAAACGATTCACCTACTGCACACAAGCAGGCTGCATGTATGCACGGCACTTCTAACACACATACAAACTATTCATCTACTGCACACAAGCAGGCTGCACACCACTTCAGTGCAACACACGCACTTCTAACACACATACAAACTATTCATCTACTGCACACAAGCAGGCTGCATGTATGCACACCACTTCAGTGCAACACACGCGCTTCTAACACACATACAAACTATTCATCTACTGCACACAAGCAGGCTGCTTGTATGCACGGCACTTCAGTGCAACACACGCGCTTCTAACACACATACAAACTATTCACCTACTGCACACAAGCAGGCTGCATGTATGCACGGCACTTCAGTGCAACACACGCGCTTCTAACACACATACAAACTATTCATCTACTGCACATAATAGTGGTGATGATGGTGATAATGGTGGGTGTGGCGACATCCCAGCTGATGGTAATGGTGATATGTTCAATAAGTTCATGCAGTATTTTTGTCAGGCTATGTCGTCAATGGGACCCCCTGTAGTACATAGTAGAGAATCTCCTAATGCCGAGTTAAATAGGCAAATCACCGCCTTAGCCCCACATAAGAATGGAATTGACATCACAAAATATATCCGTAAACTGGAGGCTGATTTGTCTGACTTAGGGTGTCCTAGGACCAGGTTTAAAACCATTATTCTTTTACAAAAGCTGCAATTTCAAGCTGGAACCTCTCTAGTTGCTACTCTCGACAGTGATGAAGTCTCTTACTCTGAACTAAAAGAGCTTTTAATAGAGGGTCTGTGTTCGAGTCAAACGCCTTTGGGCGCTAAACTGATCAGTGACTTTGCTAGTGCTACTGAAGCTATGGGCTCTCTTAAGTCCTACATATATCTGAAGAATCTGATTGACTCAATCAATACGTCCACACAAGATAAAGGCGATTTGTTGCTCTTCATAGCAACTGCGATATACCGTGCATCGAGGCCGGTCCATCAGAGAACCATCTTGGATTCAAGAGAAATTGGTTCATTCAGGGACCTGAACAGATTGGCTCTTTCTTTCTCAACCTCAGAGTCAGACAAATCTGTAGGTAGACCTCCAGCTTCTGGTAATGGAGGTGGTAATTCATTCAGATCAGTACAGTGTTTTGTGTGCCACAGATATTGTCACAGGTTGTATGACTATAGATTCAAAGGTAGTGGTAATTATGAACAGAGTGTGAATAGTCCTAGACCCCCAGCAATAGTTTGCTATTTCTGCAATGAGCCAGGGCACAAGGCTCCTGACTGCAAATAAAAAAGAACAGAGGTTATTATCCCAACCCCAATGAGAGTAATGGCGTCAAAATGCCCAACTTGAGAAAAGGTAGTAGACAATACAACGCTAACTGGGTGGCTGTGCAGAAAGGTGCCGCCCATGTGGAGGGGAATATCAATGGTATACCATGCCAGATCGTCCCCGACACTGGTGCGGAAATCACTATTGTTCCTGCCTGTTATGTGTATGAGGATCAAGCCATTAATGAGTGGGTGAAAGTAAGAGGGTGGAACGGTGAGCCAGCTAAGGTGGACTTTGAGTATGAAGGCAAGTCATTCTTGTCTACAGTAGCCGTTGCCCACGAGGACAGAGGGTGCTCTTCTCGGTACCTATGGATGGTGAGATGGCATCCCGGCTTCTTCTGGATGCTGCCTCTAATTCCACCCCAATGGAGGGATGAGGCAGAGCAACCTGGTAATACTCCAGGCATCCAGACATCTCCTCAGGGAGATGCCTGCTCTGTCAGCACCTCTGTGGAGGCAAGTAAGACCTCCCAGAGCTCTGCTGATACCCAGGAGAGCCACGCAATTGTCAGAGTAGTCACTAGATCAAAGAGTAGAGGAATAAAAAGAGAGAGCATGAGAGTGATGTGCAAGTAGTATGGCCTACCCCGCTTGATGTGGAATGGGAGAGGTTGGCAAATATAGACTTAGGTATTGAGCAGTGTGATGAGGTAGCTGAGTCTGAGCCTTCGGCAGCAGGCGTTGTTGCTTCTGGAGATGGGCTTAGTGGAGTCTCTGAAGAAAATATGGAAGTGTTGAAGCCAACCAGTTCCTCCCATTGAGAATGTTGTTGTTAAAGATGAGAAAGCTGATGTTAATAGCGATTATGTTGAGCAACCAAACAGTGCAGATATGTTAATTGGTTTTGATGAGCCAGCTGCAGTGAGTTTAGTTTCCCCTGCTTTGCAGGATGTCTTGAGTGTTCAGTGTCTGATTGATGAAGTGAAAAGTGACAAAATCCTTGAGAGTGTGAGAACATTAGCCGATAGAAACATGAATGGCTATTTATTCCTGGAATAAATAGCCATTCATGTTTCTATCGGCTAAATTGTCATGAATACGGTAGATCAGATAGGCAATGTGTGTAGCAGAATCGTCCTCCCTCTGTCCAAACGTGCTAAGGCCCTCAAGCTGGCGCACAACTGCACTGCCCGCACAGGGGTAAGAGGTATGAGGAGGATATTAGGATCTTGTTTTGTGTGGCCTGGCATCCATGGCGATATTGTCAAATTTGTCAAGTCGTGTGATGTTTGTTTACGTGTAAATCGGAGTGGTAATAGAAAGGCTCTTATGATTGAGAGAAGTATCTTGACCGTACCCTTCGAGTCAGTGGCTGTCAACTTAGTGGGGCCCCTCCCTAAGAGTAAGAGGGGTGCCAAGTATATGTTTACGTATGTATGTTTGTCCAGCCGCTGGCCAGAGGCCATTCCGATGAGAACTGCCTCAGCTGAGGAGGCGTCTCAGGGTTTTGTACAAATAATTGCCAGAACAAGCATCCCCAATGAAGGTCCTTTCGGACAGAGAAACCATTTTTCTCTCTAAGCTGATGGCTAACTTGTGCTCCATGCTAGGTGTTGACTCTATTCAAATCCCCATACAGACCTCAGAGCAATGGTGTTGTCGAGAGGTTGCATGGATCCCTAAAGCCCATGTTGGCTAAGGCCATTGATCAAGGTTATGATTGGGTCGAGTTTCTCCCCCTTGCCCTTTTTGCCCTTCGTCAGATTCCAAATAGAGACTTGGGTTATTTTCCCCACATGATGGTCTTTGGAAGAGAAGTGACCGGTCCACTTGATTTGCTATACTGTGGGTGGGTTGAGAAGCAATACAATAACATAGATATTGAGAGTGGCTTGTAAAGCTAAATGATCAACTTGCTATTATCCACGACTTTGCCTCGGCTACTGAAGCCAAGGCAACTGAGAACAGAATGAGTGTTTACAATAAAGGAAAGTGTGACAGAGTGTTAAATGTCGGGGATAAGGTGCTCATGCGCATCCCAGGCCTCCATGGTGCACTCCAGGCATCGTGGGAGGGCCCCTATAGTATAGTGGACAAAGTGACGTTCAAGGTGTCTAAGGGAGATACACATCCAACCAAAATTGCTCACATCAATAATTTGAAGACTTACTTTGAGAGACCGTTGAGTGTTAATGCAGTTACGTTGGTGGCTGAGGATGTTGGTATAGAATCTGGTCTCCTTGATGGTATCCCTCTATTGTGTCCAGATAAGTGTCCTGGATACAACCACAAACAGTTGTCAGAAGTTCTGAGTGGATTTAGTAGCTATTTTAGCGACAAACCTGGTTTGTGTAGAGATTTCAAATGTACGATAACCTTGTCAGATAGTTCAGTTCTTGTTTCCCAACAAGGTAGAAATATTCCCGTGGGAATTGAGAAAGCAGTGAGAGATGAGATTGACAAACTCCTTAAAAATGACATCACAGTTAAGTCGAGTTCTCTCTGGTCTTCACCTCTAGTACCGGTAAAGAAGAAAGACGGCTCAGTCCGTATCTGCGTAGATTATAGACAGCTAAATGCAGTAACCCCATTGGTCAGGTACTGGGTACCTTCGCTGGATGAAATTCTGCGGAAGGTGGGTCAGTCTT
>WLWD01001831.1_pt1 | contig 55637 bp, 47 predicted proteins | sample 6712731 | NCBI WGS metagenome assembly WLWD01 (sample SAMN12718690, study PRJNA576275) | sponge metagenome | isolation source: marine sponge | host: Mycale hentscheli | place: New Zealand: South Island, Marlborough, Capsize Point | collected 2014-11-01 | reverse complement strand
GCCATCTCCATTCATGTACAGTCTCAAACATGCCTTGTAACCCTGCCTGCTAGTGTAGAAGGGAGGAGAGTACAAAGAGAGTGGCTTTCCCATCCTGACCATATGTATGTAGCTTTGAATCTCTGCTTTACAGGTGAAGGTACAATAGCAAGTTGTAGCTTGTTTTTATAACTTGAGTTTCTGTGACCGAGAGCCATTCCGTAGCTATTAACTGCTTATTTCTCTAACGTGGTATCGACACTGCTAGGCATCTTTTCATTATCTTCGATAAATTGCTGCAATAGAATCTATTTTGACTGTATATCTATAACTGTAGTGAACTTCTTCTCAGCTTATAATTCATTGCTTCCTTCTTTACATTTTATCCACTAAGAGGCTCCTTTATTATGAGGTTACTGTTATCCACTTCTGTGACTTGTCCAGTGTTGAGGCTCGTTTTCACAGTCTCATACTTGAAAGCTGGCCAGCTTGTTCCCTGTCCATGTTAGAACAAACCCTACAATATAATAAAATACACTCCACAAAAGTTATTTATACCTGTCTTTGTTGAGCTGGTGCGAAAGTTTTTCTTCATAAATGGACAATGATTACTATGGCTCTATATAAAAAAAAGAGATGACAATTACTATTGTGACTATCTACAGCCATAAAGATAACCTGTTCATTAACAACAATTATTTGCACCATGGGCATGTTGGTAGGCTTGGACAAACAATTGGCTTCGTGCTAGTCAGTCCTTTCATAGGACTTCTCATTCAAGGCATCTATACTTGCACTTGACAATTGTATTCTTGAAGATATCCATTTGTTCCTAAAAAAATTATAAAAGTTTTACCAAGATTTATAACTGGACAGTAAAATTGGCTTACCTGATAATCCTGTTTATTGCCTTATTGCTGTAGAAGATTAACCAAGATCCACTGCACTTGAAGGTGAATTTCATAAAGGCACAATTCTACCTATAAAGGTAGGTAAACTACACTTACATTAAATCTTAAGCGGTACTTTCAAATACTTACCTTTTTGAAATTAGAATAAGACACACGCCTTCGCTGCACACTACCAATACTATTAGGCAGCACATTTCCGGCAGTCCATTAATTGGCTAGCATCATATCAATGGGGAGAGCCCCCGGGAAAATGCAGGTATGCATGCCAGAGTCGAAGATGAGCAAATCCACTGGATCGCTGAAGAAGTAGTGCATCTACACCTCCTAACACGAACTACATTTACTTCCTAGTCCACCATATTTTAGTCAACCAAACTTTAGCACTATATATTCCCTCTTACCAACAATAGCTGAATAATACTCCCAGGTTAAAAACTGGGTTGTAGTGCAATCATAGCGGCCATTGTCAAACTCCTCGCACATCATCTAGTTACACAGCATCTAGCTAGTTACACAGCATCTAGCTAGTTACACATCATCTAGCTACGGAATAAGCGAAATAGTTACTACTTTCAAGTCCAACCTACGTACCTAACTAAACAGAGTATAACTTTCTCAGAACTGACTCTTACATGAGCACCGCAATAATTAGTGGGTGTAGTAAGGTGAATCTGCGGTCGGGTCCCTGTCACGGTGACGTTCTGTGACTGTTTTTCCACCCGGTGTAGAGACGTCACAGAACGTCACCGTGACAGGGACCCGACCGCAGATTCACCTTACTACACCCACTAATTATTGCGGTGCTCATGTAAGAGTCAGTTCTGAGAAAGTTATACTCTGTTTAGTTAGGTACGTAGGTTGGACTTGAAAGTAGTAACTATTTCGCTTATTCCGTAGCTAGATGATGTGTAACTAGCTAGATGCTGTGTAACTAGCTAGATGCTGTGTAACTAGATGATGTGCGAGGAGTTTGACAATGGCCGCTATGATTGCACTACAACCCAGTTTTTAACCTGGGAGTATTATTCAGCTATTGTTGGTAAGAGGGAATATATAGTGCTAAAGTTTGGTTGACTAAAATATGGTGGACTAGGAAGTAAATGTAGTTCGTGTTAGGAGGTGTAGATGCACTACTTCTTCAGCGATCCAGTGGATTTGCTCATCTTCGACTCTGGCATGCATACCTGCATTTTCCCGGGGGCTCTCCCCATTGATATGATGCTAGCCAATTAATGGACTGCCGGAAATGTGCTGCCTAATAGTATTGGTAGTGTGCAGCGAAGGCGTGTGTCTTATTCTAATTTCAAAAAGGTAAGTATTTGAAAGTACCGCTTAAGATTTAATGTAAGTGTAGTTTACCTACCTTTATAGGTAGAATTGTGCCTTTATGAAATTCACCTTCAAGTGCAGTGGATCTTGGTTAATCTTCTACAGCAATAAGGCAATAAACAGGATTATCAGGTAAGCCAATTTTACTGTCCAGTTATAAATCTTGGTAAAACTTTTATAATTTTTTTAGGAACAAATGGATATCTTCAAGAATACAATTGTCAAGTGCAAGTATAGATGCTTGAATGAAGTCCTTCTGAAAGACCTGACTAGCCACGAAGCCAATTGTTTGTCCAAGCCTACAAAATGCCCATGGTGCAAAATAATTGTTGTTAATGAAAAGGTATCTTTATTGGCTTGTTATATAGTCACAATAGTAATTGTCATCTCTTTTTTTTTATATAGAGCCATAGTAATCATTGTCCATTTTATGAAGAAAAACTTCGCACAGCTTCAAAAAGACAGGTATAAATAACTGTTTGTGGAGTGTATCTTTATATTGTATTGGTTGTTCTAACATGGACAGGGAACAAGCTGGGCCCAGCTCTTCAAGTATGGAGACTGTGAAACTAATGGCCTCAACACTGGACAAGTCACAGACTTGGATAGACAGTATACCATCATAATAAAGGAGCATCTTGAGTGGATACAATTTAAAGAAGCAATGAATTATAAGCTGAGAAGAATTTCACTACAGTTATTAGATATACAGTCCAAAATAGATTCTATTGGCAGCAATTTATCGAAGATAATGAAAAAGCTGCCTAGCAGTGTCGATAGAGAAATAATTGCAGTTCATAGCTTACGGAATGGGCTCTCTGTCACAGAACCAGTTATAAAACAAGCTACAACTTGCTATTGTACCTTCACCTGGAAAGCAGAGATTCAAAGCTACATACATATGGTCAGGATGGGAAAGCCACTCTCTTTGTACTCTCCTCCCTTCTACACTAGCAGGCAGGGTTACAAGGCATGTTTGAGACTGTACATGAATGGAGATGGCTGCGGCAAGAGCACTCACCTATGTTTATTTTTCGTGATCATGCGTGGTGAGTATGACACTCTTCTGCAATGGCCCATTAGACTGATAGTCAGTCTGACACTCCTAGACCAACATGAAGACAAACAATTAAAATCAAAATCAATAACATTTTCAGTTGTCATTCAAAGGCCCATGAGCAATGTGAACATTGCATCCGGGTGTCTAAAGTTTTCTCTCCTCAACAGCTCGGCTCATATTAAAGATAGCACAATGATTTTTCAGTGCAGCGTTATTGGACTTTGACTATGCAAGTACTGTTACACTGATGCCTTCCCTGCAACATTCATATGACTGATAAGTTTTTCTATGTTTTTATATTACTAATAAATTATCACATAGTACCTGTAAATACAAAGTTATGTATTTTGTTAAAATTGTGATGTTATTGAGAATATGAACTTACATTGCTTAGATTCTAAGTGATTGAGATCACAATTATGCGGAAAAAATGCAGATTTTTTCCTGCTCAAAAAAAAAGTGTATAGAAGTCAACGCCGACTTCCGGTTTGTTTGCGAAACAACTGAGGTGGCATAATTATTCTGTAATATTTTACCATCAGTTACTGTTCTACTTGCATGTTTTTGATGTACTTTGTCTGTTACATGTGATCTAATTAATGCAGTCATGGGTGTGGCAGTGACATTTCCCCTTTCTCAAGTTGAATTCTCACCCGTTTCCCAACCCGGGATCTAGGATATCACTCGACTTGAATAAGTCCTTGCATGGGCTGAAACCTTACTTGGAGACTATTGCAGATCACTCAGGGAAATACTCCAGCGCATCCTTCAGCTTCATTCCATTTTATTTTGGACTTCTTTTTTTCAACGTTTGCTTATTCAACGTTGACTTCAGCCAATTAAAAGCTTGGATCGGCTCAAATTTCAGCAACTGGGTTTCTTCTAATTTATTTTTTAAGCAGTCACATGCTAAAAATGAAACGTAAGAACTTTCACTGGAGCTGCTTTTTATTTTTATTGGTAAAAATAACTGCAAAATTTTGTGGATTACTTCTCTTAAGCATTTCACGTAAGTGCAATTTGATTTATCTGATTTGGTAACATGAGATTTGGAAACGATTGGTTGTACTACAAATAGTTCATCTGTAATTATTGTTAATTTTTACTTTTACTCTGCCAGATATATTACCGCCAACAGATAATGAAATATATTCAGCAGTAAAATTCAATCCTTCATGAGTGGAGATGGCCCATTCTGAAATGCCAGAATTAGAGGCGACATAAATTGGCGCTAAAGAATCCAATATTTTTGTAGAGGAAAGTTTTATTGTCAGTTCATTCGCTCGTTTCAAAAAAACTTTTTGAATTAATTCTGGGTTTCAACTTTGGTGAAGAAATTTGTAAATATAGCAAAATTTTTCAGTAAGTCTATGTCTAACTTTTTCTTCCAAATTTAGGCCCGTAAGGAGGCATGAATATACATACGAAAGTTCAAATTGAGAAGTTCTGATAGTCGCATTTGTATCAGATAAAATATGACTCATAGAGAAATACAGGGTGCATAATCTAGAGTATTTTGTATCTAGTAACATACTGATTCGTTTCATAGCTAAAGAGGACAAAAAATATTTGGACTTGGACACAACTTTAGTTTCTAATGTAACGCACCAGTTCCAGACTTGCCTCAGCGAAGGCAAGCGGGACAGGTTGTTCTGTGTAGATAGCTTCGATAGGTTAGTTCGTTCGTCAAACATTTCGCAAGTAGAGGCACTCCTTAGTTTAGCAAGCAGAATATCCGCCACCATGTGCGGCAGCATCGTCATAACAACCAGGCATTCTGGATTGAATTTTTTGTTTCTCACATTGATAAAGTTCACAAACATTTCATCTTGGAAGGTTTTTCCGAGAAGGGTTTGAAGGATTACATATATTCATGTTTTCCTGATAAAACAAATGTTTTATTGAATTTTGTCAAAGAAAACCCTAAACTTTTTAGAATTGTGTAAAATTCCTTTATTTTGTAAAGAGTTTTGCGTATTGCATGACACTATGAAGTCAAGTTCATCTGTGACTGCCATGATGGATAGTATCGTCTTGAATTTCGTCAAGCGCAAGCTCGAGTCGTCCGTAAGAGGCAAAGTTAAAAATTTGATTCTCTCCCCACGGAAGAGCTAAACAGCTTCAAAACTTTATGCACACTCTCCTTCCAGTTTTCTCTGTTGGGTCAGAAATTTGAGGATGTGGAAAGCTCTTTGTTTTTCCTGTCATCGTTTTGCCTCAGCGAAAGTCTATCTTCTATAGGCAACATCAAAAATTTAGATTTAATTGACTTCAGCGAAAATTTTCGGTACTTGACAGACCTGACCAAGACGAGCTTCTGGTTTATCTCTGTGCACATCCAAGAGTTCCTCTGTGGCTACTATCTCTACAATCTGCCACCTCTCGACCAAATATACTTCCTCAGTGAACATGCTAAAGATTGGATTGATAACGGCTACCATGGATGGCTCAAGTATTTCTACGGTTTGGCAAGCCGTGGTGGGAAGCAGTTTAGCCCTACAGGCATGATGATCAATTCAGTGAACGAGCTCCTCCTCCAGTGCCTTGACCTGGACAAGTCCTTGCATGCAGTCGTCTTTCTTTCTAGCCTGGTCGAGACAGAAGAAAAGAGTTATTGGAGAAAGCTTGGGTCCAGGAAGGACAGGATTTTTAACATTACTTTATCTCTTTCTGAGTTTATTCAAGCCAAGAAAGGATTGATAGCTTTGATGGAGTATTCCGGAATCAAAATTGGTCTTTGGAAGCAAATAGTTCCGTGATGGACAAAGTGTCGAGATTGCTAGGCAGTACCAAATCCAATGTCAGTCTATCGCAAAACAATAGGTTAACGGATGACATCAGACTGAAGCCACACTTGGAGATGTCCACGGCTGTAGAAGATCGTAAGTACAAGTTTCGTCAAGAAGGCCTCAAGAACGAATACAGATACCACCATTTCTCCTGCAGATCACTCAGGGAAATACTCCAGCGTGTTTTTCAGCTTTATTCTAAGCCTAAACTGAAAGGAGACAGCTCGAATCCGTCCTATTTGAGTTTTCTCAGTTGCAAATGTCTTGAACGAGCAATGGACAACCACGTCTCTTTTACTCCTGTCATTGCAACACATTTCCTGGCGGTTCCCAAGAAAGAAAAGATTTCCATGAGCGAGAAGGATGCGACCACCGTCCATTTGAATGAGGAGCATGGAGGAGAGGGTCTGGAACTGGTCATCATCCTACAGCCAGACCTGAGGAAGATCGCCTTTGTCCTCCCTGGCAGTAACAAGCAGTACGACATGAATCTCAGCTCAGACGAGTTGCAGAATGTGCTCACGTTTGATGCTCCCTACGGCAGCGAAGACGAGATGGAAGACATGGTTCAGCATGGACACTCGCAGGAACTATTCCCCACCAAGTCAGAAAGGGTCTTTCCCAAGTTAGCTGTACCTTTAGACCACCCGGAGCTCAGGGGAGGTAATGTGGTGATTACCGGACTCCAACCAGCCGAAATCTGGAACAGCGTTGCAGGTAAGTCGGGATGATGAAGGCGATGAATATATCGTGACCAAAGCAAGGGAGGGAGAAGATTTTGTTGAGAATTTTGAGGCTGTAGGTCAAGATCTGGAGGTAATGAAGAGTTTCCACCAGGAAATAGCTGATAGTGGAGGAGGATCGTTAGTGATGCCATCTATTCGAAGCAAAGTGTTGAAGTCAAGCTTCATCTCCTATGGCCACTCATCGCAAAGGCATCAACAGCAGACGGCAAAGTTGCCCACAGCCATGAGACCCGATACAGTGACCTTCAGTGCAATACCAGAGAGGCTCTCCACGGAGATTATCCATGCCTTACCGGATGAACGAAACCTACTGCAGGTAGGGGGAAACGGAGTGATCCTACGTGGCGAACTGAACGGGCTAAAGGTAGCAATCAAGAAAACGGCTTTTAGAACGAGAGAACTTAACATCGTGACCAAACTCAACCACGGCAACATCCTGCGTCTGTTGGCATTCATGTGGGGGGAGGAGAATCCGCAGCATCGCAGGCACTACTTTGCATACCATTTTTATGATCTGTACGACAGTAAATGGAGACAGATGGTGCATGAATGAGGGTTGGGTGAGCTCTGATGTGATGTGTTGTTGTTCAGTTGTGTGTGGGAGTATGTACATGGGTATGTGTGGGTATATATTTTTATGTCCTTTTATTACTATTTTTGTTATTGTTATTGTTATTATTTGTGTTTGGTGTGTCAATGTCATCGATGAAGTGTACCTGATTGCTCCAATGAACACCAAACTTGGCTGCTGAGGAGAAGAATTTTACTCTTCTTTTTATGTGTAATTGTTATTACTTTATTATTATAATTATTATTATTTTATTACAACCAGGGTTGGGGTCAAATACTTTGAATAGTATTTGAATACAAATACAAAAACTTTTTGATTGCATCAAAAACACTGTCAATGAAGTGTTACATGGAACTAACCAATAGAATATATCTGTCCAATAGAAATATGTTCAGGAAATCTTTTATTTTCTACTTTTTACTATTACAAAAGCTCGCAATGCTACCTCATGTTTTTTTACAAAGTATTTGAAATACAAATACAAATTACTTCAGAATATATTTAAATACAGCAGAACTACGAATACTCATGTATTTGACCCCAACCCTGATTACAACTACTATTATTATTACTATTAATTTTAAATTTTGTGGTTATGATGTTTAGTATAGAGTATATATTGTACATTGTAAATGTAGTGATTCCGGACGCCAACCAGCCAAAATCTGGAACAGCGTTGCAGGTAAGTCGGGATGATGAAGGCGATGAAGATATCTTGACCAAATCAAGGGAAGGAGAAGATTTTTCGTTGAGAATGTACAGGCTCCATGTCAAAATGTTGAAGTGGTGAAGTTGAAGAGTTTCCACCAGGAAATAACTGGGTGATGTGTCTATTCAAAGCAAAGTGTTGAAGTTCAGCTCCACCTCGTACGGTCACTTATTGCAAAGGCATCAACAGAAGACAACAAACTTGCTAATAGCTATGAGACACGGTACAGTAATGTTCAGTGTCATACCGGAGAGGCTCACTACGGAGATAAGCCATGCCTTATCAGATGAACGAAACCCACTGCTGGTAGGGGGAAACGGAGTGATCTTACTTAGGGAACTGAACGGGCTAAAGGTAGCTGTCAAGAAAACAGCTTTTAGAACGAGGGAGCTCAATATTATGATTAAGCTCAACCATACAACATCTTGCATCTGTTGGTGTTCATGTGGGAGGAGGAGAATCTGCAGCACCACAGGCACTACAAAACTCTTCAGCCATTACTTCATCTCCAACATCAAGTGTTTAATTATACGGTTTGCTGTAATTGTGAGCTATTGTTTACTTCATCTGCTTCGCTTACACTAAATTAGGGTGGAGAAGATCCCATGCAGCTACTATGTAATCTCCGACTCATCAATAATTCACAGGACTGGTTGTTTAATGCAGGGTAATTCTGTAAGTAAACAAAAATCATCGGTTTATCTTACACTCAATGCTTGCTTCATTGCTAGCAATGCCCTCTTGGCTAAATCATTTGTGGAGGGATGGGATGGTGCTGATGTTACATGTCAGATACCAATTCTAGCCATGAAAGTTTTGAACTCCTTGCTAGTGAAAGAACACCCACTGTCTGAGACCAATGTGTGTGGAAGTTCGTGAGTTGCAAAAATTTCTCATAGCTTTCCAATGGGCTTGGATGCTGTAATGACCTTCATCACATGAGCTTCCAGCCACTTTGAGTGAGCATCCACTATGATAAAGAACATGTGGTCCATAAACAGACCTGCATAGTCCACATGCAATAGATCCATGGACTGGTTTTGCTGCTCCTATGGGTGGAGTTGAGCTCATGGTGGATGATGATTTGAAGCTTAACAGTTGTACAATTTTTTTTCCACCTGCTCAATTTCTTTATTCATTCCAGGCCACCAAATATAACTTCTGGCCAGTGCTTTCATTTTACTCGTTCCCGGATGAGTCTCATGTAGCTAGTTCATTCAATACCAGACTTCTGCCCTGGACTGGTATTACTATTCTTGCTCCCTATAGAATGCAACCATCTAGAAGACTCAATTCATTCTCTCGTGATTTGTAAGGTTTCATATTGTCTGTTGAGGCCAACCGCTCTTGAGGTATTTTACCACCTCGGCTAGTATTGGGTCATTTGCTGTCCAGTGTTTGACATGTGCAGCACTCACTGTGGTAGCTACAAGATGATGTAGTACTAGATGTACGTGATCAACAGGAGTCTTCTCTGATGTATTTGTGACTAGTCTTGGAAGCCTGCGTATCGTGTCAGCTTTTTCCTAATAAAGTTCCTGCTTTGTGTTTAATACAGTAATCATAAGCTCCTCGCGTGAAAGCCCATCTCTGGATCTGTAATGACGTTAAAACTGGTGTTTCTTTCTTCTCATTCAGGAGACAAAGGTTGTTGGTCAGATTTTATAAAAAAAAAAGATGACCATACACCATACAATGATATAGCTATGGAATTTTTTTTACTTCAAATATAATTGCTAAACTCTACTTCGCAAGTTGCGAATAATTTTTCTCAGCTGATGTCAGTGTTCCTTGATTATTAAAGTTTAAAAATTTTAGTGTTCTTGATGCATAAGCGATTGGGCACTCAGTTCCATCATTCATGATGTGTGAGACCACTGCACGTATCCATGATGTGTGAGACCACTCATGTCTCCATGATGTGTGAGACCACTGCACGTCTCCATGATGTGTGATACCACTGCACATCTCCATGTGTGAGACCACTACACATCTCCATGATGTGTGAGACCACTCATTTTCATGTGTGATACCACTGCATGTCTCCATGATGTGTGAGACCACTCACGTCTCCATGTGTGAGACCACTGCACTTCGCCATAATGTGTGAGACCACTCAGATCTTCATGATGTGTGAGACCACTGCACGTCTCCATGATGTGTGATACCACTGCACGTCTCCATGTGTGATACCACTGCACGTCTCCATGTGTGAGACCACTGCACGTACTCCCTTGGTGATGTATCACAGGCAGGCACCACTGATTTTTAGTCATCATAATGCACCAAAAGTGAGTTGACCTGAAGTGCTTTTTTGCTTCACTAAAAGCTTCCTCCTGGTCTGCTGCTCACTTCCATGTCTAGTGTTCTTACACAATAAATGTTGTAAAGGAGATAAACATGGTAACAAGTTTAGAAGAAGCTTCCAATAGTACTTCACAATGCCTAAAGAATGCCCGCAACTTTGTGTGTTGTTAGGTGTCCATGCCTCCTTGAAGGTTTTCACTTTCTCTTCTGTGGGATGAATTCCAGTTTCATCGATCAGGTGGCCCAAATAAACTATATGAGTGAGATTAAAGACACATTTGCTCAGTTTAGTCGAATTCCTGCAGTCTCCAAAATTCTAATATTATGTCCAGGTTCTTTCCTGAGTCGTTCCTGAAATCAAAATATCATCGATGTAAGTACAAACTCTTCCACAACCTTGCAAAATAATGTCCATTATTCTCTGAAGGAAGCAGGGGAGGAAGCGATACCAAAAAGAAATATTATATTAAATTGAAACTATCCTTTATGAGTGTTAATGGCCGTGAGTGGCTTAGGATCATCCTTGAATTTTCTGACTGGGCTACACTTGTTGTTCCTGTCATCAAGCGAACTGGAAAAGTGAGGCTGCGAGACTACAAGCTAAGGTCACTGTCAGATTTTTCCAGCCTGATACGTGTGGATGACCACTCACAGGTGGAAATTTCTTCTCGAAGGTCAACTTATCCCAGGCTTATCTGCAGGTAGAATTAGACTGGTGTTATGATACCATCTGACTGCAATCTCAGGAGTTCTCCCACTAACTTCTTGTGAGCCAGATAAATCTTGCTCAATAAAATTTGGGGTGGGCATTCTAATCTACATAGCTTTGTAGCCTTGCAAGGAGCCAAGTTCATCACTGAATACAGCCTGGTGCTTTCCCAAAACTTCTCTAATTTGTTGTGATTTGCTCTAAGAAAAATTCTCTACTCAGGCTAATCTTACATGGCAGGGTAAAGCTAAATAGAGGCGAGAGCAAGGGAGGAAAGCACACTACGTTGAAGCTGAAGAATAGAAAGAGGAAGAAACTTTATACTTCATATATCTAGCTCAGAAGATGCAAGGAAAATATAACTCAAAATAAACAATGTCCCGATTGTGTTTGAATTAGACACTGGTGCAGCATTTCACTGATAAATTGACATACATACTATAAGGAAGGCAATTAAATCATTTTCAGAAGACAGATTTGACTCTCAAGACGTACACAGGAGAGAGTATTAATTAATGGGACGAGATTGATTGCATAAGTTTGAAGTTGTATTAAGTGAATTGTGCGGCCATGTGTGCACTCAGTCTAGCTTGTTCAGGTGAATTAGTTGTGTAAATTTGAACGCATTTCAAGCACAATTATTTACTTGTTTTTCTTCGACAGTGGCACAAGAGAGGGGGGTTTACTGGAGCCCTCCCATAATCTGTTGGGCACAATCTAAAAATGTGATTTCTCACATGGAAATGGGAAAACCACAAAACACATACCTTTTGAGCCCAACTTATACCAAAACACCTTCCTACGCAGCTGTTGTACAAGTGTTAAATGGAATCATTTAGCCTCATCATATCATCATATAGCTATTAATGGTGGGGCACACCAACCAGTATGTGGGGGTGGGAGGGGGGGGGGGGGGTAGTTGGTGCAGTGATGTTCCTCCATATCCTAATTAAGACATACATACACAATCAAACGAGAGATACCTATACAGTCCATTAAATGTTTAAATTAACAGCTAAGTTCAAGGTGGGACTTACTCACCATTAACACCTTACCAATTGCCTATTAACATTATTGTTAATTTTTAGAAGTTCTTTACTTTACCAAGTACTTGTTACTTCAGATACACTCAGTTTATAAATAATGTCTGTTGACGTCATTTTTTGCTGATGAATACAGCAATATATATTCTCAGTTTATACAGCCAATGCCAATGAGATTGAATTTTATAGCCAATATAGCTAATTGGCTTGTACATTTAACTACAAAATACTGCTGTAATTATTTTAATACGCCCCACCCCTTCATATTGATGATATTCGTGAGTTACAATACATAGTAATAGAAACGGGTCACATCTTAAATGTACAAATCTTTGTATAAGCTACAGTGACTCAGCTGCATATCACCTCATCCATTTTTACAGTGAGTGGTCACTATGACATTGAAAACCCTTTACCTTGTGTAATAAAAAAAACTGGTCGTTTTTTTTTGTGCTTTTAGTCAGGTCATTTAGATAGTCACAATGCTTTTAAGCTACCCTTACTTGGGAAAATTAAGTTAAGAAAGACATTCTATTGAGGTAAGCAAGAAATTCCATATTTTATATGTAACTAAAATTTTTATTGTCGAAACTACATAGCTTGTAGCTTCTTAACTTCAGGAAAAATACGTCTTTTTGTTACTTTTGTATACAAATCTTGTAATGGTTATTATCACTCGCCATATGTGCTGAAGCACATCACTAGTATATATATCATAAATGCATTAGTATACAACTTGGCTTGCTTTGTTCGCTGTAATTCCTTTACTTTATCTGAGTATGTCAGTGCTAGAGTGCTGTTGCTTCTACTAGCTTAGTTCTAGGCTACTAACTCAGCTTCCCACATGCTGTATTGCATGAGCCAGATGATAGAGTGTGTAGGTTTTTTGTATAGTAAAAGCAGTGTGACTAATAATAACTGTAATTTCTTTTTATATTATTCTTGGTCCTCCCGGACCAGGCAAGAGTACAACTTCAAGGAGAGTTACAAAAGAGATCATAGACCTTATGTCAGCAGAAGAAGAAGACCAGATTCACGGACAAACTCACCTTGTGGAGAAACCACCACAGCCTTCATTATTGCAGAAGATGATGGTAGGATTGAAATCGTTTACCATTTCAACAACATATGACCAACCATTTAAAGGGGTGTTAACATCACAAAATTATTATGAAATAGCTGCCATATTTGAGGCAGTGTCCAAACAACCACACTTTGCAGACAATGTGAAGCATACTTTGCACTTTTTTTTTTTTAGAATAAAGGACACTGGAGGTCAGCCTGAGTTGATGGACATGCTACTAGCACTCACCATAGTACCTGGCCTCTATACTTGCTGTATTTTTTTAGCTACAAGTTCAAATTGGATTAGATGAGTATTATCTGGTCTGTTATCAGAGAGCTTCAGGAGAAACAACTGTACCAGAAAAATCTGAGTTCACTCTGCAAGAGATGCTTTTGCGTACTCTGGCCAGTATATCTTGTTTCACTTCCTCCACCCATTTTCAACCTCAACCAGGGAAAAACAACTCAGCCATTGGTGAGACACTGGAGTCCTCCAAGTCAGTATTGTATTTATTGTGGGTACTCACAAAGATGAGGTTTCTGTGGAATACATTGTTGCAGTTGATTCACAGCTTCAAAAAAATGATTGTAGACACTGACTTATGCAAAAAAAAGGAATAGTTCAGTTCTGCTCAAAAGACAAGCTTATTGTTTCTTTAGACAACATTGGAGTCTGAGTAGAAGAAGTCCATCATATGCATCAGCTACTTGAGGCTTATGTTTAGCTTGTGTCTTTGCATGAGAGAGGTGAGGACAGCCAGCATGGAGACCTGTTTGGCATTGTCAAATTCTTTCTGTATGACTCCTTATGAGACCAAAACAGTCTGTGATCTCTTCATCTCCATGTCGGTGTTCTGATGTACTTCCCCTGTGTGCCTGGTTTGGAGGATTTGGTCATCATAGACGTCCAGGTAGTGTATGACAGTATCACAGGTGTCATTCTTAAAGTCATGAGCTTTGAAGCATTGGTCAAGCAACAGCCGAAAAATGAAAGCCAGGTCGAAGCTGACTAACAACTGTCAGACAAAAAGTACAGGGAAAAAGGTCAGTTAGCCTTAGAATCATAATCTAATTATTATCACCAAAAATATGTGTGGGCGTTGTCCAGTACCCTTAATGTATCTCCAACTGTTCAGACAGTTGTTAGTCATGTACAATGATCCCATCATCACTCTTTTTAATACAATAAAATATATTTGAACATCATACACAGGAGCTAAAGCTGCTGCATATGTTCCTATCAAACAAAAGTAAAGTATTTTGTCTTCTATGCATGTTCACTACAGCACTCATTTTATATACTATGCACTAGCTACATTACATTTCATTGCACTTACTATTTATATGTTGCTAAATAGAGACCACCCCTTACGCTTAGTAGAAATTGTGAGAGAAACTCTAGAGTATTACAATGACATATGATTTCCATATTTACACTGTAAATGTGTGTAATGTTAAGGCAGATCATAGAGGGGAATGGAGGACACCTGAGTTTTTATTTACTCTCTCTCTCCCCCTCCCCCCCCCCCCCCCCCCCCCGCACACACACACACACACCTCTGTAGAATTGCCAATTTCTTTCCTGAAGAACAAGTAGCAATATTACAAGCAGCAAATGCAGTAACTTTGCATGATCCTGTGATTTTAACTGTTTGATTGTGTCTAACAATTCAGTTTGAAACCTTCATGTCATCCATGCAAGTTCTGTTTTGTCAGCTTGTCTCACAATCTAGGTTTTCACTTTTAATATCATTTTTATACCCACTCACTCACAATAAACAATTCATACATATACATATACACAAACTTTTTTATGTGGAAACACCCATCAAGTCTGCATCTTGACAATGCCCAGTAAGCCTCCATGGAACAGTGAGAGGTAAAGACTATTGCATAAACATGTGTGTGTGTGTGTGTGTGTGTGTGCATGTGTGTGTGTACAGCTAGTTAACAAATATACGTATGACATCACTTTTATGTAATTGTGAATGAATAAGTTGTGTGCACATATTGACTTGATGATGTAACTATATCTGCTGTGGGCTCACCTCGTTAGAGTTCAGACTTGATTTTTGTCAATTTATGCAACTTCATACCTCAGCTGTCTCAAATCAGGGGTGGACCCAGCAATATAGACAGGGAGGGGCCCAAATATGTTTAGGTCAAAATAAATTTATGAATTTAAATTCAGGATGTAAATGATTTGGACTTTTATATATCAATGAAGAACACAATTAGAATGCAGTTGCCCTAGAAACATATTTGCTGTACTGGCCCTTGTTCATTGTAATTTTACAATAAACTTGGTTTGGTGGGGGTGGGAGGTTGGCCCACTTGCCCACCCACCCCCCCCCCCCCCCCCAATTTTTCCCTGCAGCATATTGACCTACAATTTGTTCCGGATTGGGCTAGGAAACCACCGAGACTGGGAGGGTAGGAATTTTGAGAGCACGAATGTGCTAGAACAAGAACTCTCTGGTAGAAGTGATAATTTCTACCTTTCCCACCCAAAGCCACCACTTTGTACAAATTTAAATTTACAATCCCTATACCTTTTAGCTACTGGCACATCCATGCTCATAGAAACACCCTCTTATGTATCAAAGTATTTCTCTCACAATTCATGCACACATTATAACTCACTCTTACTTTTAAACACCAAACACCATTGTTTTACTAACACACCACAAACACATGCACATGCTGTAAAATACTCACACCTGCACACACACACACACACATTTGTATTATTTACTACAATATTATTCTTTCTACCTTCACAAACACACCCTTATGTATCAATGGCACCAATGCCATGCAATCGGATACTTCTACTGTGCAATAATACTTTACCATACAAATGCTATGGGATCCAGGGGGAGGGGCGAGGGGGCCAGGACACCACCCTCCGAACCAAGCTGTTTATAGAAAATAATAATGTACAAGGATACCAATACATGAAATTTTGTTTATACTGTACATTCTAATACATACTCTTCATTTATAATAAAATAAATATCTAAATTATGACATCGGAAGTTCTGACCTAAATATATTTGGGCCCCTCCCCATCATTACTGTTGGAACTGCCTCTGAAGTAGGCATGTCCTGAACAGTTGGAGATACATTAAGGGTGCTGGACAACGCCCACACATATTTTTGGTGATAATAATTAGATAATGATTCTAAGGCTAACTGACCTTTTTCCCTGTACTGTTTGTAGAGTTATGGTACCATTGGAATCTTAAATATTGCTGGTAAGGGAATAATTTTAAAAGAACTAAAGTTAACTAAACATTCAATATTTTGATGCTGCTAGGTCACAGCACATGTAGCTGATATAAAGTCTCATTATAATGGGTGTGGTGTACACTGTAAAATGACTTGTATAGCTGTGTTAGCATCTAAGGATATATCGGCAAAGAAGTTGATGGAGCCCATAACCCAATCAGTAGAGGAACTATTTGAAGTTAGGCCTACTTATTCCACATTGTCACAGAATCAGCAAAACTAGCACATTATCTTCTACATTCTAATGAAACTTTTTTCCCCATTGTTCATTCTTGTGATTGTTCAGCATTTGCCCTTAGAAGATTGAACACCTATATTTTTTATCTATCATACTACAAAATGGTTACCTGCTTTGGTTTTGTACTATGACATCAATCTTGTACAATGTATTTACAAAGGTATCTTCTTATGAAGATTATCAGGAGTTGACAAGTTCGGTTGCTTCACTAAGTGCCATGGACGTTCCATTAGAGCATCTTGCAACCATCTGACTTTCTGGTGATGAAATTCCATATACAAAAGTCATATATATCAGAATAGAAATAACCAGCTGACTGTTATATGTCTGTAAAATCGGATCACTCACTTGGTAGACATTATTGATGGCTGGCAGGGTTTCTCAAATTACCCCTGTTGTATATGCATGTGCTTACCCTGGCTGATGGTGGTTGAAGTTTTGCTTTGAATTGTGTAAAGTGATCTTCCATAGTAATAGTCAATTTATGACTACATTGGCCCTCTTTACATATCTTAATATGCTATTTTAAGAGAGCTGTGGTAAAATTCAATCTCGCAGTTTAAGAAGATGGCCACAATAAGTAATGCAGAATGTGGCTACAAACATAATGATGTGTAAAGTAGAATGAAGCTTTATTTTAGTGTCAGGCCACGAAAAGGTGTGGTAATGGGTGTGGCCAGTACGTATTATGCAATTAACTGTGTACTTTAAAGTAGACATGTGCTTTAATCATAATTATATTGAATTAGCTACTTTGCAAGTAACCACAATGGTGAATAGTCCACATATGCATCATCGTTTCCCATGAAAGTGCTTAAACATTTTCTCTTAGGCTAAATTGTTAGGTTTTTTTCCTATGAATATGTAAAGTCATCTAAACAAAAGTGGCCAGGCCATAACCTAGCCAGCCTGACCATGCATTCTGGCCCTGATGTGTAAGTGGAATCATGTATAGTAAATAGTAATAGAATCAATGAACACATGTGTATTGCCTGCTTTCAGGAGCGATCATGTCAGGGATTAATCTAGGGGGGGGAAAGGGGGCGCAGAGGAAGCTTCCCCCCCAAAGTGCTGAACTTCCCCCCCCAAGCTTCCTCATAATTTTTGTTATGATTACATTGAGAAAAACTAATAATATTAATGACAACAACAATAATACGTAGTTTCAAGAGTGAGCTTGTGGTCATTACATGATTACAAGTGATAGCAATAATGCTTAAACAGCTAGTCTTCTTGGTTTTTGTGTCTTCCATAAGTCTATAATCATGTCCAACTGGTCATTGTTTATTTTGGGACCTTCAATAGCAATTTTCATCAACATATCTAAAGTTTCATCTCCCAAGCGGTTTCTCAATCTTGTTTTCACTATTTTCATGTGAAAACTCCTTTCCACAGTACAAGTGGTCACAGGATTAACAGACTCAATCATAGCTAAAGTAGCAAGATTTGGGATAGCTGATGTCAGAATATTATTAGATAGTAGTGAACTAATCACATCTCTCACAGTTTTTGTTTGGAACTGTGTAAATAACAGGCGCCGGAATATTTTCCATTCTGCTTCGGTCAAGTCATCCTTTATATCTGGAGTAGATAATGCACAACTGGATTGTATTGTGACCTTCTGTGGTTCGCCATAAAAGCTAATCAATTTCTTCAACTTCTCTGCTCCATAATTGGAGAGGCTTTCTTCTTTATCAGGCAACTGCTGAGGATCAAAAATGGAAAATGCTGAAACCACACCAGATGAAAGCATCCTAGAGGAGTTGTAGTCAACAACTGACTGTATGTAAGGCTTGTAAATTGTGTCAATAAACCCGAATTTATCACTTTCTGTGACAGTGATGTTACGTTTCCCAAGTAGTTCCGGATCAGAAAATACTAAAGAGTGATTCTTGAACCAAGTACTGGATGATGGAGTTTCTTTTAATTCTTTCAATCTACTTAGAGTACCTTCCACCATAGTAGGAATAATAGAGAGGTCGAGATCATTAGATTGAAGGCTACCTTGCAAAGTATCACTGGGCTTACCAATTTTCAATTCAGGCACACCAAGCTTTGTCTCTAAATCAATTAATTTTTAGCAGTATGCAAAACATCACATTGCATGAATAGGCCAGCAACAAACTTGTAAGTGCAGAGGATCTTTGAAAGACCACAAGCCTCAGCATCACCACTTTCAGCATAGACTTCCTCAAATGCTTCAATTAATGCTGGAAGCACCCGTCTAACAGCACGAACACAGGACTCTCTAGCAAGCCATCTAGTATCACTGGGCTTACCAATTTTCAATTCAGGCACACCAAGTTCTGCCTCTAAATCAATTAATTTTTCAATCTTCTTTGGTGAGTAATGAAAGGCTGTCCAGATAGTTAGAAGAGTACCAAAGAATTTTTTTAAATTTCATTGTGATCGTTCGCAGCATGAATGGCTGCTAACTGGAGCTGATGACAACGACAATGAACATACAGAGCACTTGGAGCAAACAATCTCACACGCTTCTGTACCCCACTTCTCTCTTCTCTCCCCAGACATTGTGTTTGTGCCATCAAACCCCAAACCACGCAGGCCTTGTAGGGAAATGTTGTTATTTCTAAGAAAATCAAGCAAATACTGAGTGAGTGCTTCAGCAGTAGCTTCTTTATTATGAATGATACCCAGAAAATGCTCTACAACAGTACCATCCTCCAACCACCTACCACAAACAGATAATTCTTTTTTTGTGGAAATATCTGTGCTTTCATCTGCCATAATAGAAAAAAAATTACTCTTCTTTAAGCAAGTAATCATAACTTCACTAATATGAGTACTAACACAAGTGAGAAAGTCGGCTGTTGTGACAGAGTAGCATTTGACGGACATAATTCCTTATGCTTCTTCAATTGCTCTAAGCCATTATCTATTTGGAGCTCCTGAAACATTGTGGTATGTGGAACAGAATTCTTAAAGAGGAAATAGAGAGATCTCAAAAGAATTTTTACCACATCTCTGTTGTTCTTTCTTTCCTTTTCTCCTATGGCAATCAATCTGTCTGCTATAGTTCCTCCTGATGTACTTGCCAAACTTGCCATCACCTGAACTTCAACGGATGCTAAATGCCATACGGACATTTCATGCTGCTTTAAAAGCTCAGTTGCTTTTACCCATGCTCCACGTGCTGATGCTGGTGGTTTACCATATACGAACCCCACAAAACATACCGTCTACTTGCTGGTCATACTCCATCCATTTCCATCTCTCCTTCCATTTCATATTGAATTTCAGCTTTCTTTTGTATATTTTCATTCGTTCAGAGGCAGTTATATTCTCACTTGATAGACATGGTTGTTTTGAACTTGAAGGTAGGCTATCATCTACACTATTGTCAGGCAAGTCCTCCTGGTGAGGTCTCTTCTTCAGGAACCTTTTCATGATGGTAAGATGTGCTTTAATAAGAATGTGATGAACAGTTCAACACAAGTGATAATGATGTGGTTGGTGTGCAACAGCTGTGCAGATCATTCTATATAACTTCTCCCCCAACCAACTAAAAGTAGTCCAATTCCCCCCCCCCCCCCCCAAACTAAAAATCCTAGATTAATCCCTGTATATATATATATAAGTTCATCTCAAGACTATTGTCCGTATATAACTATACATACATAATATATTATAACTAGTCATGAACAATTACCTACAAAGACATTCTTATTGACTATTGTCAGCACTAGCTGGTTTTTAGGATTCATGAAAATTTGGGTTGACAAATATTTGGTTTTCTTGGCAGTGTAAAAACACATGTCATCTTCTGTAATAAAAATAAGTGCTACAAAGGTTGATGATAAAACATTTACTGGAGTCGATTAGCTTCTGAATGCAATAGTTTGCCAAATGATGTCTCTCACAGCAGTGTGTTCCGACTTGCAAGGTTTTAATAGTCATAACATCAACATACATGATGCTGGATTTTCAATACTATTCAGAGCATGGCTATTATATCTGTATATACATAATATGTACAGTGCTTCCAGCGGGGAGTGGATTTTTTAGCTTTTTGGTTAAGGTTGCTAATTCTGCTATAATTTCTCAAGTATGTGTAATAGAAAGCTAAAAATTTGTATTATTATACATTAATGTCATATTAACATACAGACGAAATAATTTTGTGGGTTTGTGATTATTGTTGTGGTTATAGGTGATGGAACTGGGAGCTTCAAGACAGTGAATTTGGAAGTGTTTAAGCTGAAAAAAGAGAAATTATTTTTCCTTATCTCTATAACTTGGTATACTGATACTTTAATACCTGAAGTTTCATATGAGCCTGATTTTGTGGGCACACGAAATTTAAATCTCGAAATATTTTAAATTTTAAGAAAAAAAGTGTTTAAGCCAGGATTTTTGAATTTATTGAGTTATATCTCTAAAAATTTGACACATGATGTAAATATGCCTTAAAATTATTATGTATAACTTTGGTAGCTATGCCTTGAAAATGAAGTGAGTTGTGGCTGTTTTTCACCAAAAAAAAATTACGCACGGTAAGGGTCATCAAATGATGACGTTTAGAGCGGGTTGTGAGCCTTTAATGGAGATTAAACATGTTTAAACGTAGTTAACCTACCCGAGTGATGTCTCGCGAAATAGGCGGAAGCACGGAAAGGAGGGCAGGGCATATGGGGGGAAGTAAGTAAAGGGTAAGCACGTGAGCGGAGTGCACGTGGCAGCAAAGAGACGGCTGACAGCAGCAGGTAACGGAAAGAAAGCAAAAGATAGTCATGGCAGAGAGGTCAGCCGCAGTTCGGGCAGTTCAGATCGATGAGGCCACCATGCAGGCATTGATAGAAGGCGTGACACAACGCATACTCGCTAGGGAAGACTCGGCTCGCGCGAGCGAAGGTGAGGGCAACGGGCTTAAGAGTAGTGGTAGGTAGGTGAAGGGGTCCTACACCAGCAAGCCCTACTCCAGCGGTTGCCGCTGTGAAACTTTACTAGGGAGGTGGACAGGACCCCCGTAGTGCATGATGGGTGAGGAAGGGGCAGCAAGGGCAAGTGGTTGGCCAGTTAGGAGGCATGTTGTTCCGTAGCAGGGTAAAGCTAGTTGTAATTGCTGTGCAGACGGGGTGGTTAAGTTAGTATGCAAATCATGCGACAGCAAGCACAAACCCAGGCAGGGAATGACTGGGCAGACCTGGGATTAGTTAGGATGCAGGCGGTGCATTAGCAGGCACATAACTAGACATGTAATTATCACGCAGATGCTATGGCTAAAGTAGCATACGGGTGGTGCAGTAGCAGGCACATGCCAGGGGGGGATTGCTGGGCAGATGCTATGACGGAAATAGCATGTAAGTTGTGCGATAGCAGGCACAAGGCGAGAAATTTGACTGCCGGGCAGATACTGTTGCTAGTTAGGACGCAAGTTGTGTGATAGCAGGCACAAGGCGAGAAATTTGACTGCCGGGCAGATACTGTTGCTAGTTATGATGCAAGTTGTACGATAGCAGGCACCAAGCTAGACATGTGATTACTATGCAGATGCTGCGGGGTGAGAGAATCCCCAGCAGACAGAGCAAGCGAGGACCATGAAGGCGGTGAGGGTGGCAGCGAGGCAGGCAGCTCACGGTCTCAGCCGATGGTTTCAAAGGTGACGTGCGTGGGCACAGGTCTTCCTCCCATCACACAGAAGCTCAGGGACAGGATCATAGCGAGGCAATATGTTGACTTTACCGAATTGCCACCGGCGAAAGGCAAGAGCAGACCGGTATCCCAGCCAGGAGAGGGTCAGCTAGTGCTAGTACAGGTAGCGGACTTGCTGCAGTCTAGGAGGACTATTCCTGACTTCGCGACATGGGGGCAGTGTTTTGCTATCTACGTGACAGTGCTGTCAAGCAAATATCCAGCACTTCTGCCAGATCTAATGGGCTACATGTCAGTCATAGCCAAAGCAAGTAAAAGATATTGCTGGCCAGCGTGGGTCATATACGACCAGCAGTTTCGACAGGAAGCGGCAGGCAATCCGGAAATGCAATGGGCGAAAGTAGACCCTAGCCTATATGCACAGTGTTTTACTGGTCAGGAGCTGTCCAAAGAAAATTGGTGTAACAACTGCCAGGAGCTGGACCACAAGACAGCCGAATGTCCACATCGACCAAGGAAGAGGTAATGGAGCATGGGGCCTGGTCAGATGGAGCCGCATAGCAGGGATACAGGGAGCGGCGGCAAGACAGTATGTATCAAATTCAACCGGTACAACGGCGACTGCAAGTATGGCAAGGAGTGCAAATTCGCTCACGTGTGTGCCAGATGTGGGGGAGGCGAAGTGCAAGTAGGAGCGAGTCAACCTTAGAACTGTACTATTGTGCATATAATGCAGACTTGCATTGTCAGACGTTATGATGATGTGAAGGGAATACTGTAGACCTGGTGGCTAAGTGCAGGGGGCAGGTTATAAAATAAAATAGAAATAATAATAATAATAAGTAAATTAAAAATAAATATATAAATAAAATATAAAATAAAAATGAAAGAGAGGGGGGGCGGGGTTAGTAATGGTAGATAGGAGTAACTATGTACACAATGGGTAGAAGCAGGGGGCACTGGTTTATAAAAAATAATAATAAAATAAAATAAAAATTTTATTACGAGGGGTTGTTTCTCATGTTGCAGTAGAGCCTACTGGAGGGCAGGGGTCACACGAGGTCAGCGGTGCCCAGCTGATGGCTCTGACAGATGACTCGGTCGGTGTACGAGAGGTATTGCCAGACGAGTTGAGTCGAGTGATTACTCCATTGTGCAAGGGAGTATGGGAGAGAGAACTGGCAGGTCACCCAGACAGGACGCTGGCAGAAACTATAGTCAAGGGAGTGGCAAAGGGGTTTAAAATCGGCTTCAATGCACAGAAGGTAAAGCTAGAAGAAAATGGCAAGAATATGCAGTCAGCACAGGGGCATGAGGAGGTTGTTGACTCTTACATCGAGGCTGAGGTGAAGCAGGGGCGGTTGCTTCAGGTAGGCACTCCAGTGCAGGCGAGAGAATTAGGCATTCACTGTAGCCCATTCGGGGTGATACCAAAAAAGAATAAGCCGGGCAAGTACAGACTCATTGTGAATTTATCTGCCCCGGAAGGTGGTAGCGTCAATGATGGCATCGACAAAGAACTAGCGAGCCTATCCTATGTGTCAGTGGACGAAGTGGCACAGCAGGTAGCCAGGCTGGGAAAAGGAGCCCTTATGGCGAAGATGGACATCAAACAAGCATACAGGCACATTCCAATTCACCCGGGAGACAGGCAGCTGCTATGGATGCAATGGCGGGAGAAAGTGCTGATTGATGCAGCACTGCCGTTTGGCTTGAGGTCGGCCCCGTTGATATTCACGGCGGTGGCGGATGCAGCAGTCTGGGTGATGCAGCAGAAAGGGGCGTCTGTGGTATTTCATTACGTTGATGATTTTATTACACTGGGGGCACCCAGGTCAGCAGAATGTAGCAACAACAATGTAATCATGCACGAAACCTGTGAGCATCTGGGCCTGCCACCAGAGCCGGAAAAAGACGAGGGCCCAGATACAGCTATCTCATTCACAGGCATAGAGATAGATTCTATTGCTATGGAGCTGAAGTTGCCAGCTGAAAAGCTAAGCAGGCTGAAAGCAGAATTGGGCTACTGGTGGAAAAGAAGAGCGTGCAAAAAGCGAGAGCTACTGTCGCTGGTGGGCCTGCTGGCCCACGCTAGCAAAGTGGTCAGAGCGGGTAGAACCTTCGTTCGCAGGTTGATAGACTTATCCACTACAGCAAAGCGCTTGGATCATTTTGTGAGGCTGAGCACAGAGGCAAGATCTGATATAGAATGGTGGTGGAGGTTTTGTGAGACCTGGAATGGTGTGCGCGTATTGCTAGGCCACCCAGAAGCAAGGGTCAGCAAAGTAGTGGCTACTGATGCATCTGGCTCATGGGGGTGTGGGGCTTGCTGGTCCAATCACTGGTTTCGCATGCAATGGCAGGAAGAAACGCAGGAGTCGCATATTACGTACAAGGAGCTGGTTCCAATTGTACTGGCAGTGACCGTATGGGGCAGGCAATGGCGTAACGCCACCATCCAGGTACTGTGCGACAACGAAGCAGTAGTTGCTATTGTCAACCAGGGAACAGCCAGGGACAAGGAATGTATGCATTTGCTGCGGTGCCTGGCCTTCCTGAAAGCGAGGTTCAACATTGAAATCGTGATAGCGGGCAAGACCAACACATTAGCAGATGCACTTTCTAGGAATGCAATGTCAACGTTTCGTATGTTGCACGTGCAGGCGGATCCAACACCCACCGAGATTCCGGCGGCGGTGTTAGACGTACTGCTAGTTCGGAAACCAGACTGGACATCAGTACAGGGATGGGCAGAGCAGTGGAGTTCTACTTTCAACAGGGATTAGCAGACAACACCAAGAAAGCATACGCATCAGCACAAAAGAAGTATTTGTCATTCTGCACAGACACACACCTGCACCCACTACCTGTGAAGGAACACATATTATGCCGCTTCGCGGCAAGATTGGCGGAGGAGGGTCTGGCCCATAGCTCAATAAAGTGCTACTTGGCAGGGGTCAGACAGCTGCATTTGGCGGGAGGTTGGAAGGACCCCGAAATCTGTCAGATGGCAAGGCTGGTCCAGGTTCTGAGAGGAATCAGGGCAGTTCAGGCCAAACGCGGTGGCAGTATCAGCAGACTTAGGTTGCCCATCACGACAGACCACCTACGGAAGCTGAAAACAGTATGGGTAAGGGGAGATAACCCACAGGAGGGCAGAATGCTGTGGGAAGCAGCAGAGCTATGCTTCTTTGGCTTCTTCAGGCTGGGGGAGATTACAGTCCCATTGGCTGAGGCCTTCGACGCGGGGGCTCATCTGTCTTTCCAAGACATTCTGGTGGATAACATTACCAAGCCACGGGTCTTGAGAGTTCGTCTGAAAGCATCCAAAACAGACCCATTCAGGAAGGGCCTGGATGTTCATATTGGACACACCCAAGATGAGCTGTGCCCAGTATCCGCGGTGCTGACATTTATGGTAGCTAGAGGTCCAGGCGCAGGTCCGCTCTTCCGCTATTCGGATGGCCGCCCACTGACAAGGGCTAAGATGGTGAAGGAAATGAAGGAAGCCCTATCCAGAGCAGGAGTGGATAGCACGGGTTATTCTGGGCACAGCTTCAGGAAAGGTGCGGCGACTACGGCACCGAAGTGTGGCATAGAGGATGCCACTATCATGATGCTAGGAAGATGGCAGAGCAGTGCTTATCAACGTTACATAAACACAGATCACAGGGGTATCTCAGGCAGGGGGGAATTAGTCTAGAGAGGAATAAGGGGTGAGAGGGGGTGAGGAGCAGGTGGAACAGGGCACGGGGATACAAGGGGTGTGGAAGAATGAGCACCCAGCCAGCAGAGAGGGGTGCTTACATGATTAATTGGCCAAAGAGGTAGGGCCAATGTAACTCCAACCTCAACACTCAAATAGGCAAATAATTCCCCTTTTGTCCTGTAAGGCAAGAGGACACCCTGTATTTCCAGCAAACCTTAGGCAATAAGGGCGGCGGGCAGGGACAGCAGAGGGCAAAAAGGTTAAGTACTCGTAAACGCGACGTCACAAAAAAGCGCATGCGTATTTGTGTCATAAAGGTACGAGGGCGCCAGTTTACCGCTAATTGTTGCACGGGTATGGCTGATTTAGATACGGTTGTATCTCAGGCCCGTGGGATCAAGTTTTACGGCGCTACTGCCTATCACGGCCAGGGACTCCAACTGCATCACCCTGATGGGAGCCTTGGGAGTATTAAACTCCTTCAGCTTTTCTTCAGCTCTTGAAAAGGAGGACCTCTTGGATAGGCTTGGCTCCAAGTTAGTAATACCAGCCAACAATTCTGACTGATTTCGACTTCGACTACTATTATTATAGTAGAACGAAGAGAATCCATACAGCCGCTTGCAGTTAGGGAAAGTCCCGTCTTACTGCTCAGGGAAATAACCGCTCGACCTTAGCTCGTTAACTAGCTACGTTTAATGCTACCACAAAATCTTGACGTCAACAAAAATGGCGTAAAATGTATTAGAGTGAATGACAAAAGTGCTGTTCTCCATTTTCCATTCTCTAAACAGGCAGTTTTACTATTGTAAACATTATTGGGATGATGAAGTAAAGGTATGTGTATGTTAAATGACTGCAGTGAGGGTCTATACAGTAGTTTAAAAAAATACACTCTTTAAGTTGGAAGCACTGTACTAAGCAATTACGCATAGTTGGAATTTCCCGGGGGCCTCCCCCTCCTTTGTCCCACCCACTCAAACGAACGACACTTGCTCTATGCCCGTGTTTTGTTGCAGCGATCTAGCTCGAGCTAAGGACACTCTCGGAGCAACCTAAACTGAGTTCACTACAGGTGAGATTGCAATACATTCACTGGGATAAGGGTGCCAGGGTACGGTGCGCAGACCCCACTTTTGCGGGTGGGTCACCACGTGCCTAAATTTGCTGATGTTCATTTGGAAATGCTGATGTTATGAAATTTTGTAGGGAAATTTTGTAGGGTAATGGTGAATTCAGCTTCGTACTGCTGAAGGTGGGTGGGGGTTGCGTGTTCGCTGGAAGAGTATAAAAGCTGTAAACCGCTTTCCTTTATTTTCTTCTTCTAAATTTGCGAAAATAATATTATTGCGTGAGTGCTAGTGGACTGTGCTAAGAAGGATTTTATTGATTGTACTGAAGATGGCTTGCACTGCAATAAAGTGGTGAGGTTTATTAGTATAGCAGTATGAAAACTAGGTGCCTTAAAGAACCCAGCAAAAACATGGTGTGCAATAACAGTGGCACTAAAGCAAGTAGCAACTGCAACAAATTACTGATGTTAAGTAGGCTCCCCTAGAGTGGATTTTGTGTGAACATACGATTTGTTCTACTGGTATGCACCACTGAATTAAATATTATTACAGTTGTAATGTCAAATTGTCTATGTTGTATTGGACGTTAGTCAGTTACGGCAATGCTAAATTCTAAAACGAGAATTTTTTTATTGTCAATAAATTATCGCCAACTTGCAGTAAATAGTCTTTTTTTATGCCCTTTATTTTTCGTGCCGAAATAGGTTGGCAGTGAGAATTTCTTTACCAGTTTTGTACATAATATGCAACAAGCAGACTATGTGTTTTTCATGGTTGGAATTGGTAAAATGGTGTCACGTGGAGGAATGTGTGATGGCATTCTTATTTTTTAACTAACGTTTTAGGTAAAACCACAATTGCTTTTCTCACTCTAACTATTAGGTGAATTTAGCTAGTTCTGTTTTCAGTCTTGTCATGCTATTGAAAGGTATTGAAGCATTGGTTCGGTAAGCATTGTCATCACTCGTGGCAACGATGATAGTGTGTGGAGTGGACAGAGATAGTGCTGTGGGTTTAAAAATGGATTTATTCAAGCTACCACGTTCACTCGAGTATAGATAAAAAAAAGTGTGAGTGAACCTAAGCTACAGTGACATGCAGTTTTTTTTTTGAGCTTTGTCATGTGTATCTCTTACAATAGGAGATTTGATTAGGCACTATATTAGTTCTGAAAATGGCTTTGAAAGTTATTCCGCACTCTTCATCATACGATATTCTCACAATATTCAGGACTGCGTTTAAATAAGAGGAAAGCCTTTGCCACCCCCGTAGGGATCCCTTAGTACTGCATTTTGATTTTGCTACATGAAATCAGTGTAGCTTTGCTTATGTTTCTCAGCGCTGTAAAGATCTCTTACACACTGCCTGTGTCGGTATTTTGTTCTCAGTTGCCTATTTTAAAATCTAAGAAAGTTGTTGTTTGCGCCTTCTAAATTTGTTTTATTTATGCAGATGATGTGATATTTCTAAGCCATGTGGTAGATTGACTGGCCATCAAACCCCACCCACCTCTTTCCTTGTTATTTTCCATCGCCACTGTAACTATGTTGAGATGTACACGTAAAAGCAAATTATTATTTCAAGTAATTGGTTTGCTCAGAACCAATGCTGACATGCTGATTTAAGCACTTCGTCATACGTGCTGTTTTCAATGAAAAGGATAAAGTTTACGTTCCTCATCTCTAAGAGTAGCTTCCAAGTATCCACTCATTCATTGTCTGCACACTGTCTGCTTACTCGTCTGAAGTAAACTTCAATACCATATTTATTCCAATTACAGCACCCCTGTTAAATAATTCAAATAGGAAGTGGTCTAAGAACAAAAAATTAATCGTTGACTTTCGATGGTTCTTAAAATATGGGTGGGGCTTAAATTGGAATGAAATCAGACCAGTTGATGAAACCTGAAGTGAGGACTAAGTTGGTTATTACTCACTGAGTGGTCATCATTAGAGCTGTGCTGTAATTAGAATATATGCTGTCAAAACTACTAATAATATGTCAAAAATAATTCCTGTCTGTCAACACAATAATTATTTCACACGGCATCGGAAGTGTTGCCTACAGGTTAGGTGGCAAGAATTTTTCTATTAATTCTTACAGCTGTTGCTGTTCTACTACATATTCTCAGCACGTGCTATACTTTGGTCTGTACATCAATGTGATCATAGTTAGGTTACATTTGATCCAGAGGGGAGTGTGGAGATGGTATTCCACTTCTTAAATCCACCCAGGATATCTTAGAGCAAAATGTCTGAATTTACAGCAGATCTATATTGTCCAAAATCTAGACCTAAATTATTTCTGTACTATTGCCATTCGAGTCAGTTATAACATCTCGATATTTTTATTTAACAATGTAGCAAGGTACATTATTATCTCTATTACATCAGACAATTATAAAATTTCGTAATTTTCGTATATTAAAAAATTTAAGTTTTATCAACTAATTTTTTTTTTTACTTACAGCTGAAGTATTTTTCTCATTGGCCGACTGACCGATCAGCATGAATATTTGGAGTGATGATTTCCCATCCAGAATTAGTTCTGAAATCACTAACTGGAGATCTTACCACTAGCTATGAAGTATTCCCCACTCTGACTGTTCCTTGCACCGTAGTCATAGTAGGACACACGGGATCTGGTAAGACCACTCTACTTCGCTCCCTATTGGCATATAGTACCATAGCTAACGAGGACAAAGAATATTTGGACTTGGACACAACTTTAGTTTCTAATGTAACGCACCAGTTCCAGACTTGCCTCAGCGAAGGCAAGCGGGACAGATTGTTCTGTGTAGATAGCTTTGATAGGTTAATTCGTTCGTCAAACATTTCGCAAGTAGAGGCACTTCTTAGTTTAGCAAGCAGAATATCCGCCACCATGTGCGGCAGCATCGTCATAGCAACCAGGCATTCAGGATTGAATTTTTTGTATTCTCACATTGATAAAGTTCACAAACATTTCGTCGTGGAAGGTTTTTCCGAGAAGGGTTTGAAGGATTACATATATTCATATTATCATGACAAAACAAATGTTGTATTGAATTTTGTCGAAGAAAACCCTACACTTTTAGAATTGTGTAAAATTCCTTTATTTTGTAAAGAGTTTTGCGTATTGCACGACACTATGAAGTCTGGTTCCTCTGTGACTGCCATGATGGACAGCATCGTCTTGAATCTTGTCAAGCGCAAGCTCGAGTCGTCCGTAAGAGACAAAGTAAAAAATTTCGATTCTCTCCCCACGGAAGAGCTAAACAGCTTCAAAATTTTATGCAAACTTGCCTTCCAGTTTTCTCTGTTGGGCCAGAAATTTGAGGATGTGGAAAGCTCTTTGTTTTTCCTATCATCGTTTTGCCTCAGCGAAGGTCTATCTTCTATAGGCAGCATCAAAAATTTAGATTTAATTGACTTCAGCGAAAATTTTCGATACTTGACGGACCTGACCAAGACGAGCTTCTGGTTTATCTCTGTGCACATCCAAGAGTTCCTCTGTGGCTACTATCTCTACAATCTGCCACCTCTCGACCAAATATACTTCCTCAGTGAACATGCTAAAGATTGGATTGATAACGGCTACCATGGATGGCTCAAGTATTTCTACGGCTTGGCAAGCCGTGGTGGGAAGCAGTTTAGCCCTACGGGTATGATGATCAATTCAGTAAATGAGCTCCTCCTCCAGTGCCTTGACCTGGACAAGTCCTTGCATGCTGTCGTCTTCCTCTCTAGCCTGGTCGAGACAGAAGAAAAGAGTTATTGGAGAAAGCTTGGGTCCAGGAAGGACAGGATTTTTAACATTACGTTATCTCTTTCTGAGTTTATTCAAGCCAAGAAAGGATTGATAGCTTTGATGGAGTATTCCGGAATCAAAGATTGGTCTTTGGAAGCAAACAGTTCCGTGATGGACAAAGTGTCGAGATTGCTAGGCAGTACCAAATCCAACGTCAGTCTATCGCAAAACAATAGGTTAACGGATGACATCAGACTGAAGCCACACTTGGAGATGTCCACGGCTGTAGAAGATCGTAAGTACAAGTTCCGTCAAGAAGGCCTCAAGAACAAATACAGATACCACCATTTCTCCTGCAGATCACTCAGGGAAATACTCCAGCGGGTCCTTCAGCTTTATTCTAAGCCTAAGCTGAAAGGAGACAGCTCGAATCCGTCCTATTTGAGTTTTCTCAGTTGCAAATGTCTTGAACGAGCAATGGACAACCACGTCTCTTTTACTCCTATCATTGCAACACATTTCCTGGCGGTTCCCAAGAAAGAAAAGATTTCCATGAGCGAGAAGGATATGACCACCGTCCATTTGAATGAGGAGCATGGAGGAGAGGGTCTGGAACTGGTCATCATCCTACAGCCAGCCCTGAGGAAGATCACATTTGTCCTCCCTGGCAGTAACAAGCAGTACGACATGAATCTCAGCTCAGACGAGTTGCAGAATGTGCTCACGTTTGATGCTCCCTACGGCAGCGAAGACGAGATGGAAGACATGGTTCAGCATGGCCGCTCGCAGGAACTATTCCCCACCAAGTCGGAAAGGGTCTTTCCCAAGTTAGCTGTACCTTTAGACCACCCGGAGCTCAGGGGAGGTAATGTGGTGCTGCCGGACTCCAACCAGCCGAAATCTGGAACAGCGTTGCAGGTAAGTCGGGATGATGAAGGCGATGAAGATATCGTGACCAAAGCAAGGGAGGGAGAAGATTTTGTTGAGAATTTTGAGGCTGTAGGTCAAGATGTGGAGGCAATGAAGAGTTTCCACCAGGAAGTAGCTGATAGTGGAGGGGGATCGTTAGTGATGCCATCTATTCGAAGCAAAGGGTTGAAGCCAAGCTCCACCTCCTATGGCCACTCATCGCAAAGGCATCAACAGCAGACGGCAAAGTTGCCCACGGCCATGAGACCCGGTACAGTGACCTTCAGTGTCATACCAGAGAGGCTCTCCACGGAGATTATCCATGCCTTACCGGATGAACGAAACCCCCTGCAGGTAGGGGGAAACGGAGTGATCCTACATGGCGAACTGAACGGGCTAAAGGTGGCAATCAAGAAAACGGCTTTTAGAACGAGGGAACTTAACATCATGACCAGACTCAACCACGGCAACATCCTGCGTCTGTTGGCGTTCATGTGGGGGGAGGAGAATCCAGAGCATCGCAGGCACTACTTTTCATACCATTTCTATGATCTGTACGACGGTAAGTGGAGACAGATGGTGCGTGAACGAGGGGTCGGGTGAGCTCTGATGTTGTTGTTAAGTTGTGCGTGGGCGTATGTGTTGGTATATATTTTTATGTCCTTTTATTACTATTTTCGTTATTGTCATTGTTATTATTTGTGTTCGGTGTGTCAATGTCATCGATGAAGTGTACCTGATTGCTCCAATGAACACCAAACTTGGCTGCTGAGGAGAAGAATTTTACTCTTCTTTTTGTGTGTAATTGTTATTACTTTATTATTATTATTATTATTATTATTTTATTACAACCAGGGTTGGGGTCAAATACTTTGAATAGTATTTAAATACAAATACAAATACTTTTTGATTGCATCAAAATTACTGTCAATGAAGTGTTACATGAACTAACCAATAGAATATGTCCAATAGAAATATGTTCAGGAAATCTTTTATTTTCTACTTTTTACTATTACAAAAGCTCGTAATTGGACCTCATGATTTTTAAAAAATATTTGAAATACAAATACAAATTACTCCAAAATAATTATATTTAAATACAGCAGAACTACAAATACTCGTGTATTTGACCCCAACCCTGATTACAACTACTATTATTATTACTATTAATTTTAATTTTTGTGGTTATGATGTTTAGTATAGCAACATATGTATTAGTGTCAGACGATATTGTGGGTGGGTGTGGTTTGCATGTGGGTGTGCGCATGTGTGTATTATTGGACTATATCCAAGTTTCTGTTCCAGTCATGTGTCCGTTGTTAGGTAGTTTTGTGTTGGTTCAAGACAACTCATTTAAGGTAAGAATAACCAGACGTTTGTTTAAAAGGAGTAGCAATAACCATCTCTCCTTAGGGAATTGATCATGTGATGATATAAAACTCCCCCCTAACCCCACCCTCTCCCGCCTCCAACATCACACAGACATGTTGTTTGATGAGTGTATTTGAATGAATTATGATCCGGGGCTATTTTGAGTTTGTAGAGAGTTTGAACTGTTATAGACATAGTCTTGCTCAGTTCTGGTCTCCAAGTAAACATTAAAACAACTGCTAGTTTACTTCTTCTCTGCGAGTGATCCATCCCATCCCATAGTGTAGCCTCTCCAGATTATTAACAAATTATGTGGTAAAATAATGTGAAGTGATGTGATCTTGTTAGGGGAGATACAGATGTACTAGAATTTATTTTTAATCAGTTGTTCATCATTTTAAATACAACTTATGTAGATCTTGCATAATCCCAGCCCCACCCACCTTTAGCTGGAGTAATATTACTCTAGTAGTAACTATTATATTTCCCCTTGGGCTGTGAATTCACATTTATTAGAAAGAAATTGAAAATTGCTTATCCTCTAGAGTAATGAACTTTGAACTGGTTGCTAAGATTCTAGATAAACAACTTGACCAAAGTACAGTGGGGCTATTCCCCAGCAACCTTTGATTGAACCTGATGACTTGACCAATATATTATCATTCTGAAGAGTCAGCACTATTCAGTTATGTAGATTCATTGGGTACCAGTTCTAAATATTCTTATAGATACTTGCAATTTTAATTTCAAGTTTCATGTTTGATGTATTGAAGACACACCTTCATTTGCTTCACCATAACACTAGCTGCTTCTTGCCATATTGGAGGTGATGGTGTGCTAATTTCTATGTGATTTTACTGGTGCGAATGACATACACACACACACACACACACGCATGCACTCATATCGTGTCAAGGTTATGTAAAAAGCAACATAAAGTTCGACTATCAGTGTCATTAAGTGTTATTTTTTTAGCCTTAGCACCAGATGTAGACTAAAATTGTCTTCTCTGTATACACATACCTCAATCTTGTAGAAATTAGATTAAACTAGATTGAGAGAGAGATCTCATTATCTCCATCAAATGATTTGAGGGAGAACATCTCTGGTGTGTTCCACTTCAACCATTTAAACAATACGAAGTGTTTCTTCAGCCAAATTTCCTCCACTTTTCCCATTTCCGTAACATACATGTAGTGCCATGTTGAGTTGGGGTCGGAGTACAGGTTAAGGTTACTGCTGGGTAAGGTTAACTTCTTAGTTGAATTTACTGCTGGATGAAAGCTTACCTTGTGAGTTATTCTTATCCTGCAGAGTTGTAGGTGGAGGTATAAGCTACAACCTAGTTAACTAACATGTTTGGGTAGAGCAGTGATACACACACACACACACACACACAATGATGGAGGAAATAGAGTATGAGTGCATGGTGGTACAATAGTTGAGTAATTCCTTCTCTTGGCAACAACAACAGTTGAGGAATAATTGGAACAGTTACTAATTAGTTAATGTTGTTGTTTATTGGACCTTGTAGTGCTCTAATTAGTAGAGTGGCTGTTTGGTGTCGGCATGACAATGACCCTACTCTTGCCAGGTGTAAGCCTTTTTTTTTTTTTTTAGTTCCACAAGACATACATGTATTTTCCCCCTTAGGAGGACGGGGAAGACTGACTAGGTCATTGTGCAATCTATTCAAGGACTCTTTGTGTTCCAGATTGTCCGAAAGTTCCCAGTTGCATTGACTTTAGAGTCCTATTGAAAGCAAAAGCTGTGGTCTGAAGTCAATTTGCATAGAGAGAAGACATAGTTTAATTTCTGTTAGCGTCTCTTGCCTATTGTTATTTGCATGCTGATATTTGTGATATATGTGATATTTATCAATGTGAGAGACCATTTAGTACGTAGGTATGTAGCTTGCTATACTTTGGCACTTTAGGCACTATCTTGTGATTGGGTTCAGGAGTTAGCAGAGTGTTGATACAGTCTCTGATGCCTGCTATTGAAGTATTTATTGGGGGAATTTAAGTATTTTAATAATTTCTAAGGTACTTTAAGTCCTTTTGTAAGTAGGTTTTATTTTATGCTATTCAAGGTACTTCTAATGATTCTTCTCTTCTGTTCAAAGTCAACTTTGAAAGGCTGAGATATTTGACTTGGATTCTGAGACATACTATACATGCAGAATATTGTAGAATTAGCTGACGCAACGAATACCTTTGGTCTTTGAGAGTGCTGTGGCTGGTTGTCAAGGAGTAGTCTGAGTGATAATAGATGTTGGTTGGTTATGCAATAAGCCTATTGTATTTCCCAACAGTGTTAATTGGACTAAAATAGGATGGGGGAAATTTTGTAATGGATTACCTATTAGCTTAAGTACATAAGCAATCATTTGCATTAGTGTTGGTGAGGTGAGTGTAGGTGAGGTGAGTGTTGGTGAGGTGAGTGTTGGTGAGGTGAGTGTTGGTGAGGTTAGGTACATATAATGCAAGTACATCAGGAACACCGACTTCCACCATTTCCTGATGCAGCTGCTAAACTAATTGGTCGATGTTGGGAACACTATTTATAGTGCTATTAAATCCTATTATTTTTTCCTTTCTTTTAGCAGTGCAACTATTTGCAGCATAATTAATGGAGTGAAATCACATTTTTTTTCTCGATCCCTGCACATATTAGTTCTTGTGGTCAGAATTACCATGTGGAGGTTTTAATTGTTGTTCAATGCGTCATCGGTTATTTAACGTTCACAATAATTTTTCCTTTTTTTTCTTCTTTGTGGTATGTGTGTGTGTATTTTTTTTTTCGTTTTTTTTTCAAGTTTGAAGGACTGCTAAGTTAACTGTACAGTATTAGCTATTCCTATTGCAGATAACTGTATACATTACAATAGTCATTCACATCTGTGAATTTGAGTTTAAATTAGTTTAGTCTATGAGAGTACATGTATGTAAACAATGAATCCTTTTGTGTTGTAGTAAACACATTGTGTATGTACTCATTGCGTGTAAGTTACTGCGGCCCACAGCACGTAACATCTGGACTTACTAAGGAATATAATTTGTGAGTTTGTCTTAAGTATAGATGAAGAATGTATCCATTTGTGTTTGGGTATGTGGCCTGTTTAGCAACCATCTGGAGTAAAGATTTTTGTTGATCGTGAATATAGCTAGGCTCAGTGTTACCGTATTCATGACTTGTACGTAGCAGTGTTTACGTTTGAGTGTGGGAGTGGTCTGAGGAACAGATTTAGAGTATCAATTGCTCTTGAAATGGCTGTGTCTAGATAAATGCTGAACTTGCCTGTTTATTTGCATTCTCAGCCACCACACAGTCATAGTGCTGTGCTAGTGTAGGGATGGATTGTGTGGCAGATTTGAAATGTACTGACCTACGTACTTCATTGCTCCAACCTCTCTAGCCTCTTCTCCACGCTTTTATTTTAAGTCTTATTCATAGCTTGACTGGCTAGCATTGTCAGTTCCACTTTTCCCCTATATTTATTGCACAGACATTCTGTCTGTGTTAGGCAGGCAGGTTGCCTGTTATATAATATTACGAACCAAACATCATCCCTTGTGAGTAGTCTCGCAAGCCAGACCCCCCTCCCACGACCGTACAGAGAAGCACGTGCGAAGAGCTGGATAGGGTCTGGCTTGCGAGACGACCTTGTGAGTAATTTAGTTTATTTTGAGTTGTGTAGTGGTGTAGTGGTGTAGTGGTGGTGTGAGATGACAATGAGTTACTACTCTAAGGCTACATACTTGGAGCTGTCAAAAATACCCGTATGTACATTCCATGTCCAAAGTTATTTCTCTTATTCTCTTGCTTGTTTGTATTTCCATTTATTTTTCCCTCACTTCCACTTTATTCATCTGGGCAGGATATTTTCTTCTTGGGGTATCAGCAATGTATGTATTTATTGAAATATATCTATTTATTGCTGGCCTATGCATTTTATCCAGTCTTGTAGCACTCTCGCTGTTTGTGCTGAAGCATGCCAGTAATTTGTAGTACTTATTGGTAGTTGTCTGTCGGACATTTGCCGGCCTGGTGGCATGGTGACTCGTAGAGGAGTATATTGCGTTAGTTTGTAGCCAAGGAAGAGACTTGACTTGTCAGTAATTAGTGGGAGTGTCTGTTGTTTGTTTGTTGCTTATGTTGTCATGTAGGTACATGGTAACTAATAGGAGTGTCTGTTGTTTGTTTATTGTTTGTGTTGACATGTAGGAGACCTAGCACGCATGGTGACCGACAATCGAGACATGGTCCTCAGCAAGTTGCATGGAGTGCATGCACGGGATATTGCATACATAGGACGTATCCGCGGAAACCTCATCTACATCCTTTCTAATATCCTCAGGGGCCTGGTGTATTTACACTCGCTGCACATAGCGCACAGGTACGTGTGAAGGGTGGGGCCAGTTGACGTGGATACTCGTGGTGGGATAGATATATAAACACTTTAGTTGTTGTGAGAAAGATTTGGTGTGAATTTTTTATAATAAGTTTGGAATGTTGTATATCTTTTATCTGAGGCTGATATCATAGGGCGGTCTCTTTCGGGCAATTCACTGCATTACTGCAGCTTTTTTAATTAGTTTTTTTAACTGTACTGTATGTGTATGTAGATATAGTATTGACATAAAAGGGTCTTTATATGTGACCGTCTACAGGAAAACCAGGCACAACGCGGCACCCTTCGAAATTTTTTTTTTGCACTTACAGAGTTGTCGGCGTCCAGATATTGAGCTCTCCAAGTTTTATCGTCGTAGCTTAAGTCGTTCCCACTATAAGAGACCTAACCGTTCCCTTCCGTCAGATTAAAACAATACATTTTTAAGAAATCGATCGATTTTTTCTCGATATTTACGCACGCCACGTTGTGCCCGGTTTTCCCGTAGACGGTCACATATAGTATTGACATAGAAGTTGGGCCAGTTTTATAGTTCTGGAGAACGGCTTTTAAAATAACAATTTTTTTATTTACTCAAAACACTGGCGAATTCACTAACTCTAATAATTAAATATTAACCATTTTCCAAATGTTTCACGTGGGCAATGAATTTTTATAAATAATCTTCGCTCTTTATAGAAATTGTTACAAAAACTATAATTGAAATGATAAAATAAAACGGTTCGTGTGAGAAAACTTACTGTATGTCATATCATGTCTTTCAAAAAAGAAAAGTGTCCGTGGCATCTGATAGAGCGATGGAGGTGTGGTTAACTATTACACTCTCACTTCACATGGTGTTATAAGGATGCAATATATGGAATTATCTGGTGGAAGCAGGTTTACAACAATCTGAAAGTTAATTAAAAAAAGACTGCACTTGGATTATTGGATATTAAGGCTTTTACAAATTTAGAATAGAATAAAAAAATTTATATGCAATAATTCATTACTTCAGTTAATAATGACTTACATGAGCTAAACGTTAAATGATAAAATAAAACAGTTCATATTAAAAAAAACTTTCTCCTTATTTTAATTATTATTCTTGGCTCAATGTAGACTTTATTTTTATAGTATTTGTTTCCAATATTTTGTCATTTTCATTTTGTGATGGCAATAAGAGCAGCAATCCAGTGCCAATGAGTTTATATAGTGTATATTTCATACTTGATATTTCTCTTACTGTTGTTCCTCACTCTGGGAAAGAAGTGACTATTTGGTCGTCCAAGTTTCATATCTGATTGGAACGTTTTTTGTTTTTTTTGTTCTTGCATTTAGTCTTTGTGTTGTCTTCGCAGTAATTAATGTTCCTACTGCATAGAACTGACTGCGTGTGTTTGTGTGTGCTTGCGCTTGCACATGAGTTTGTGTGCGCGCATGTGTGAGTGTGGTAATATGTCGATGTGTGTGTGGGTGTGTGCTTGAGTGTGTGTAGACATGCTGTCAGTCCGTTAGTGTAATAACTGTGGTCTAGTTAACATCCCTGATGGTATATGTTACATGGAAGTGGATATGTCGCGGTAATTGGAGGTGGTCAACCAGAAAATAAACTAGGAGATAGTTTAGTTACAATATCAGAGTTTGGTTTCTAAGTATGTTTACATGTAGTTATTCTCATGTATAGATGTGGATTCTCCTGTATCGATAACGGCGACATCTGCAGAAATATTATCTTTCTGTTTTTGTGTAGAGTTTTATGTTCGTAAATTCCTTGCATGGCATATGTATATGTGTCGTATTGCTACAAAATACAAATGTCTTATCGGGTTCGTTGATGATTAAAGTTAAAGCAAGTGAAGATATACGTGTAATAGAATGTTGAACATAGATATGTAGTTAGTGGTCTGTGGCAGTCACATGACGCATTGTGGTGGACAAATAGGATTTATGATACTTGTGCATGGATGCATTCAGAAGCAAGTCTAGGAGGAGAAAAAGCAGCTGTCTTAGATTATAGGAGGGGCAATGAGAATATAATGCACAAGTTTATGATCTAAGGAGACATTTTCAGAACTTAGAAGCATATGCACACTATGCAGATTTCATGCTGCAAAGTTGAAATGTAGTACTAAAGGATTTCTAGGAGGGTGTGAATGACCCCCTTCACACACCCCTCTCCCTAAAAGCAGCCCTGAATGTATATGAGGAGTAGGCCATTAGACTAACTTTAGTGTGCTGTTTGACTTTTGTAGCAATGTGTTCACTTGTGCTGGCCTAGCTTTATACAGCAGCCAGTGCTTTTTAAATATCCACTATTGTTATATATTTTTAGCTGACTACTCAAGATTTATATTTAAAACCTGCTTCACTTTTTTTTTTCAGCAGAGACAGAGAAAGTGGTACACCTACTTGTTTAGTAATTAGTTATATTTCAGTTTTGTGTATACATGTGTTTATTTACCAATCTTTTTATGTGTAAGCAAGCAGGCTTGTTAAAATACACATTTACAGGTATATGGGTACATGCGCGTGTTTATTTACATTTACATACTGTCCTATTGGCTAATCCGAGTATATCAAGTGTTCTAGTGCAGTCACTTGTTTCAAGTACTGTGGGCTAGTGCATGGGGTTTGTTAATGAGTATATGTCTTTGTGTGAGTTGGATATTTGGAGCGTTTGATTGTCTGATTTTTCCGATTAGCACAAACCTGCTATGTGACTTGGAGGATTAAATCATTGGATAGTTTTAGTCTCTCTCTCTCTCTCTCAAATTGTCTTCTTTAATACAAAATTTAATAATAACTAATTGACAAGTGTCTGTGATTGAATCTAGTCATTTGTGAATGAGAAACGTACTCGTTTTGAAGGCTAATTTTCTACTGGGTTTAATAGGGGTCAAGATCAAGACTTCCAGAGGGAATAAATAAAAACAAACTAAACATTTTTTTAACGTATGTTACTGAATGGAAATACTAATTGTGTGAAGAATTCAATGAGCTTTGCATTGCTGCCCGTGTGTGTGTGTGTGTTTGTTAGTTAGGGTGGTGTTATAATAACACTAGTAAGATAAGGTCTTATTGTGCATGGTTTTGGTAAGGTGTTGTTATAGTTGCAAAGTACAGAACTGAGTTTGTACACTTAAAGTAACGGAAGTTTACCGACATTGGTCAGTGACTGAGTCAAGTTGATATAAGAAAGTACGTAAAGGGAACATTTACACAACAGTTAGTAATGCACAGGTGTGGGCTGCTAATTAAATAACATGGATGGTGGCAGGGGGTGGGGTTAAGGAGGGAGGGAGGGGAATGGAAGAATAATAATGCTTCAATAATAGTTGAAGGCATACTAGCTTTCTGGGAGTAGCTGTAGTAACCTCAACCAAAATCAATGGGGAAAGAGAAAAGCAACAAACAGCATTGGCTTGTGCAAGTATGTCTTGCAAAATGAACTCTAACTGAAGCCTAGCATTCATTATACTAGTTCCACTAGTTCAATGGCCTTATGCTTTATTTGAAAACATCTATTATGTTCTTAAAACACTTTTGGAAACATTCATAATTAGTGCATTTACCCAGGGTACCGTCTCCTTGGTTGCTCTTATAAGGCAATGACTGTATCGGAACCCAGCCTGCACTGTTGGCATGCCATCTCCATAGACACTCACCAGACTACAAATAATAGACTGAGCAACAGACAATTCTGTAGCATCAAACTTTTTTTCCTTTAAAGTTTTAATGTGAATTATTTGTCTCTCTGTAATCGTATATTTCTCAATAAATCGATGGGAAGTTAATTTCTTTATTAGGGACTGCAATAAAATAGTCAGAATAAGGTAATTTAGTATGTTATGGGATATACTCAGTTGGTGTCATCATGTGATCACAGACGTAACATGAGCTAGCTGTCCTTACCTACTGGTAAGGGGTCATCTTCCTATTTTACATACATTGCCTGGTGATGATCCCACTACCACTGCTGGGAAGTACATGATTTAACTGCTGATGTGACTGCTTCAGTTCCTGTTGAAGCCATCGTAAATTATCTTAGAAGTTCATGTGAAGTTTAGTCAATGCTGGCTATGTATGTTATAGTTATAAACCAAAATTGAGGTTTGTATGCGATTTATAAATCGAAATACAAACCTAATGATTTTGGTTTATAACTATTTTATAGCCCAAACATAAACAACGAGCAAAGTATAGCGTTAGCTATCTTAGTAATTGTATTAAAGTACCCAAACTCTTCATTATTCCATTTTGCTTTGATCTGCCTTCCACCATAATTATGGTTGCTAAGAACTATATCAGACTTTTCCCCGCTAATACATTTTCTTACGAGCATACCAGACTGTATCCGATTTATAGTTCTTAACGACAAGCGCGGTCGCTCGGGTAACGGGCTATAAGTCAGTGAAATGTATTGCACAACTAGTAATCTTGTGAGTTAGATCGTTCACTTGCTGTCCAAACAGCAACTATAGCAGCTTCTCAGAAAGTGACTCATGTACTTAGTGAAGATATATCCACAGGTCTATATACTGTTTCTCACTCATGCATAACCTAATCATCTATATACTACTGATACCAAATAGACTTCCTCTCACCAACAGAAATAAACTGACAGGCAGTGAAAAAAATGGTACATGCTGTACATGTATTTTTAAGTTTATTTTAGGAAGAAAAAAGAAGAATGCAGCAACTTGAAGGAATACACACATGAACTAGTAGAATTATACGCAGACCTAATTATGACAAACATTGGAAGGTTTTCCTTGCACATACAACTCTAAACATTACACACCTCAGACACAGACGCTTTAGTTGACTCTATTTATGGTATAACAAAGTTTTAGTTGTTTTTGTTTCCTAGGAATGCGTACATATTTGACACATTTCTATTCTCTTGTGACTCTACTTGTGAATTATGTCTCACACAAGCACATTTCACTGGAAAATATGCAGCATAACAGCAACACTTCCCAGCTAATGCTTGTGCGTGTGTATGTGTGTGTGTGTGCGTGCGTCTGAGTATGAATGTGTGTGCTTACATTTTCACTGCACACAGAGTACTCACCACCAATCAATTAGGTGTATGTATGTATGTATGTATGTATGTATGTATGTATGTATGTATGTGCACTTGTACACAGTAATTTCCAACCATCCAATCAATTCAAGGTGAACGAACACATTTCATGCCCACCTCCTTAGATGTGCATAAGTGAACCGTCCAATCAAAATTAGTTTTTGTACTTTTCCTTGAGCCATGGTGCAGTTGTACCCCCTCTGTTTGGGCATTTACACTATCCTCGAGCCTTTGGCCCTCAGTTGTGTAAATCTCATGCTGACCTTCAAGTCGTGGTGTGTCATGTATAATATAGCACTTCATTTACACCAATAAGTATTTCACTCAATGCATTCTTTCTTACAATTGGCCGTAAATCTTCCGTTAAATCTAATTAACTACTTATGTGATCCCACAGGCATTCTTTTTTCCCCTATTTTTTTTCTTCTTATAATAACTTAAAATATTAAAATCTAGAATGAACATTTCTCAATCACCAGGGTTGAATCTGGAAAGTACAATGCATGTATATATCCACTGTTCATATATGGAAATAAATAATATGTATTCCTTCAAGTTGCTGCAGCATGTGATTGGTTATTTATATTTAATGGTAATAGCTATCAGTTATAGTTGGAATATCCTATCTTTTTATTAGCAGTGTTATTCTTAAAGACTGAAACAATAAACACGTAGTGTGTGTGTGTGTGTGTGTGTGTGTGTGTGTGTGTGTGTGTGTAGTGAAACAACTAGGTCTGTTGTGCAGAATTGACTTATCTGTGAAGCTTACTACATACCAGCTGGTAGCTGTGCAGTGTACTCAAATAGTCTGGCTCTGGAGGTGTCTTGCAAGGCACCATCTGTTATTAGTAATTAGTCATACATCTGGTGAGAATGAAATATAGAATAGCCACACCCTAACTGTTCATTGCTCTGTCCTCTCAAAATCCCAGATGTGGATATCTTTGGCTGTAATACAGACAGAAATGCAGTACATCTCTTCTTATACATTACCTCTTGGTTTGATATCCAGCTGCTGAGTGTGTATTTTGTGTGTGTGAGCTTGTTTTTGGTGGTAATACTATTCATATTGATTAAACTAATTAATTTAATCAGCACTGAAATGTGCACTTAATTATCTCTCCAAGCACATGTTGTCAAGCATGCAAGCACATGGAGAGGTGAGTGTCCAAGCTTTGTGGTCAGCCTTTATCAGTATGCATCTCATTAGAGTGGAACCAGAACCACCACAGGTAACTGATAGCTGGATATGATGAGGCTTATTACTATCTGTGTTCCAAGGATGTAATGCTTCAGTATTTCCATAGTACAGTAATTATTTAAATTTGCATAGCTACACATGTGGACTTTAGTCACTCACTCAGACCCTTCTCTAGTTGTTGTATCATGAGATAGGAATAATTCCCATTTCCTTGAAGTTTTGATGATTAGTCATACTGTGGCTTATGAAGGGGGGGGGGGGGGGGGGGGATGCTGGAGAGCCAGCCATAATTTTAGGGCACAATCAAATGCCTATCAAGTGATTTCTCACAAGAACACTTTTAAACAATGCCCTTGGATCCTCCCCCCTCCTATACCGAAAAAATATTCCTACACTACTGTCATACTTTACAATAGAATAATTCATATAGGGTATATAGTTGGCTTCATTTCAGTTTGATGGTGCTACATTTTATATTTATTTCTGCTCTTTATTTGCTGAACATTAATGTTTGTGCTTACTCAGTTATAATGGAATTGGTAAACAGTGGTAGTGTTAGTATGGTAAAGGGTTAACAAATTTGTACTAATATTGTGCTATATAAAGAATGTCTGGTAAAGGGTTATCAGCATTATAAGTCTTGGTTGTAGCCGAGCATATATATAAGTTGGTGCTAAAAATAATTAGCAAATGATTGAAGTGAAGTGAGGTGTTGTCAGAGTGTAAGTGAATGGTTGTATATGTGTAAGTAGCAACTGTGATAGTAACACTAGGGAAAGGTTATTAGGCCTGGAAGAACTTTGAGCAGATCAAACCCTTGGACTTTTATAGACTACTGATTTCCACTCATCTCATTGGCCTATTTATATCTGGCATAGTCATTAAATTAATCTATCATTTTACCCTTTGAACCCCTGAACTTGTGGAGGTTTTGCAAGCATGGATAAAATTATTATTTACTAGCAAGTACCTCGCCACATAGCGGCGCTTGACGTATTGCAAAGTAAGAATGCAGTAGCACAAGTTATCTTGCTCAGTTATCATTCTCTACCATTGGTTAGGAAGGGTGCATAAGTTTCCCTCTCCTGCTCTATTTTTTTCTGAACTATCTGAGCTTTCTTATACCCCACCTCTCCTATCTTCAGCTCTTCTTCTTGAGTCATGGAGTCCCCTTTTCCTTTGTCTATCTCCCCTGCATTTCTGTCCTACTTTGAGAAACTTTGGTCTTCTATTTCGCACTTTAGCCTTTCATTTGAAAACTAACCCCCGCCATACCTCGCCGATTCCATCCACGTTTCAGTTACAATTGATTGCCTTTTACCTTCTCTTTCGTACTTTCACCTTCCTTTTTGAGACTTAATGCCGCCTTCCATCGTCTATTGCACCCGCTTTTTAGAAATAACCAGCACATTTTACTGACTGTGACAACACCTTACTTAACATAACGGGACGACGCTTTACCGAACCGTACAAAGCTCATGAATTATTCACCATCAGTCATTGTCGGCTGTTTTACTGACACACAAGCGTATTTTATTATTTATAGCTCAAATCCAGTTTGATTGCTGCAATGAGTCTAGTTTGACACAATGGTTGAAGTCAAGTGAAAGAGTATTGGATGTATCCAGATCTGTCTTGTTTACCACCTCTGGAATCCTTAAACCCTAAGCTGTGTTTAGTGATGGTCTCTGTTAAAAAGTATAATTAGCTAAGACTATTTAATTGAAATTTCTTTCAATACATGACGTGCTGTAACAGCTGTATATTCTCCTCCTCCAGTAATTCTCTAAATCCTTATGAAGAACCTGGAGTGGGTAAAAGCCTCAATTCATTCCGGAACAAAAAAATTCAAGAATATGCTCTTTCTTATTAACCAAATACGTTATTATTAAATATTGCAAATTCTGACAAATATTATTCATGTTGGATCAGGTACTAGTCATTTGTCCTCTGTATATAGTACACTGATGTTTAACAGTCCCTTATGATCAGTTATATATAGAAATAATTAGAAGATGGCCATCAGCTTTGTGCATGTGTGTGTGTGTGTCTGTGTGTGTGTACTTGTTAATTGGTGGCATAGTAAACAATGCTATAATTGAATGTTGGCTATATAAATTGCAATTAATGCGTAGACATATTTTTTATTGTTTTATGTACACTTTATTTTTTCATCTGCAGGGACTTCAAGGCGTCCAATGTGCTGATCAGGTTCCACTGCTCTTGTAAGAAGAAATCCCAGAATCCCCTAACTTGCCCGTGCCATGAGAAGTGCAGGATCGTCATTTGCGACTTTGATGCAGCCATACAACTGTCTGACCTTGACGAACTCTCACCGGCATCCATTCTGAGCTCCGGTCGCCACGTTGAGGGGAGTAGTCTCTACCAGTGCCTGTTGGTGGGCACCACGGGGTTCAGAGCGCCGGAGTGTGCATTTGAAGCACTCGCTAACGACCCCAAGGCTTTCTCCCCGCCCATTTCTTGTCGCTGTGATATGTTTTCGTTTGGAGTGTTTTGTTTGAGGTTCTTCGTTGCTGAGGATGGGCCCAGACACCAGAAGACATTGGCAACGCTGTTACTGGGATATCATCTGAAGAAGTCTAGACCGAGAAAATCTGGAATGCCAAGGAGAGTTGAAGTCACACCTGAGAAAATGGATGAAATTCTTAAGGTGTGTGGTTGGGTGTGCCTGCTTTTTTTTTTTTTTTTTACATAGCAAGAAAGGAAACAGAAACGAAACTCAATGCAATTAAGGACTTGAAGAAAATCAAGAACAAAAAAAGAACAACAATCTAGCAATGCTGTCCAGGGATGGAGGGAGAGTATAGGAAACCTGTGCAGCCACAGTGATTGTATATTTGTATGTGTGGTTTGTGTGTGCGACCTACTGTGTAATCTCTTATAATGAACTTTTTAACGAACAAATCCCCTTTATTTAGCAAAATTTAATTTGCATCCTCCAAATTTACTGCTTATCACTTCTTAAAGCAGACAACTTCTGATTGTGAGTAAGCCCAGGTCCCAAATTGTTCTCAGTTTGGGGGTTCTTATGTATATAATGTTGTATGGTACATTGTAATTACATATAATCTGGCTAAATTTAAATTTTCAGCTGCCTAAGCTAAGAAGTGACATGAGTTGGCTGAAATATTCTGCTGATTTTGTGGCAAGTTGTTTGAAAGTTGATCCTTTGGAGCGCTACTCCGCCTCCATGCTCCTGTCACACCCATTCATCAGAGGGGACAGCTACAGCTCATAGAAAATATGTACTGGTACTACTACTACTACTACCAATCATTGTACAATCATTCTTAGGAACTTCTATAAATTTCACCTTGGACAAGATTTGGCAGCTACGTACCATAGTAAGGTACGAAGTGATCATTATGTTTATATATGTGTAGTACAACAGTACACAGGTGTTATGTTGTATTTGTTAAGTTATTAATGTGTTGTTATTTCCCTGCAGGTGCACAAGTATTTAAGCAAAACTTCCACTTTAGTTTTTATGTATGAATGCACTATCATCTTCTAATTCAAGCTATAGCTAGCTATCACTTATTCTAGCACATGCTAATATAATGCATTTATCGTCTCATTGTATCATGAACTACATATTCTATTCCTTTTATATTTTTGTCTTTCACATATTAATAAAAAAAATTGAATTAATGTCCGATACAAGTGGTTTAGTATACTGAAGGGTATTTAAATTTGGTATTTATTTAATCATATTATGATTTTGACTATCAGGAGCAACTTAATTTTGTTATCAACTGGAGGAAGTACAATTAATAATTTGGCTAAATGGTCAGTATATTATATTCAACATGTTAATATTTTAGATCATGGTGAAGTAACACTAGCGAAGTGAGTATCCTAATAGAGTAAAAAAATTAATGAGATTTTGGTATTTCAATGATGTAAGATATCCATGTAGCTAATTCTAATCTAATTTAGTCAGACTCAACTTATCTAAATTAATGGAGGGTGGAACTGGCTCAGAAGTTGAGAAAGGGATGTGTGTGTGTTTGTGTACACTGTGGGAATACCCACAGTACAGAAGGGGAAGACAGCAGTAGGTGTGACTGAAGATTCCACTAACACTGACTCACACCCCTTATCCATTTAGGACATTTTTCACCCTTAGCTACAATTAAAAAGACTGCAACATTAGATACTGCTTATGAAATGCTAACAAATAGCTTTAATTGGAATGTAGCTGATCAATGAACTCAATTAATTTAAAATGTCTTGTTGACCTTGGAGCATTGCTGACCATTATTACCATAGATTGACTGACATTAACACTTCATCTTGCATACTTCTTGGTACAGGGTCGGCTTTCACACATCTAATATCAACATCACTTTGCCTCCCACATCATGAGCCTATTTTTATTCATTTTTGTTTATTCACGTTCTTCTTTTGTTTACTTATTTATTTCTTCGGGCAGCTCTAGTAGTTAGAGTTTGACCCTCAACCACAAACACTTCACATTTTTCACTTCACTCACAATACTTGTTTTTGTCCCATTGGTTGTAAAGTCAATAATAATAATAATAGTAATAATAAAGGTAGAATGAATCTTTAAAAAGTGAGCTAAAATTAATTTTATCTATTATACACTGCATGAAAAAGCGCCGATTGATTCAACCATAACAAAATCTTAAATTAATGTATAGCTAGTCAGTTGATAACTAGCTAGCTTGACAACCTCTCTAGCCTTGTCAATTTTTTGTCAACTCAAAAAATTATCAGCACAGTTTACAGACTTTGTTATGATGGTTGTCAATGGACTTTTTTCAGGCAGTGATATCTCTATGACGTTCGCATGACATTAATGTGCACACAGGCCTCTTTAATTCTATGATCACTGCACAATGTCTCCTGTAAAAAGACCCTTTACCAAAATGCTACGCCGAGAAACGTAGCTGATTGGTAAAGGATAGCGCATTCCCTTTGTCTTATAAGTGGGTGCCCTTGGGTTAGTCCGGTGTAGCCAGACCCTTTACCAAACAGTTACTTGGAGAAAGCTTTGGTGTAAAGCATATACACCGATTTGTACCAGACGACAACATTCCTGCGTGGCCAATGAAAGCGCTGTAAGCATATCACATAATCAATATTTGCCCGTGCAACCAGAAGACAATGAATCAATTCTGAACTATTTCCTAGAATTGCATTCCACCAAGTGAATAACTTCAATATGGAAATGTCATAGACATAGTTACAAAAATTATAACTTTGTAAATATTTGACCATAAGTTGCATAATAGTTAGCTAAGTATGGCTCCTTATCTTGAGTCTTGACTTTACATTATCAGGGATCCTAAAGTTTGGTGAAGTCAAGCCGGGAAATATCTTTTATGTATAGGGATGACACAGTATAGCATACAATGTGGCTCAAATTTTAAGCAATTTTTCAGTGAACATAGTTTATATTTCTTCTAAATTATATGTAACAATAAACAAATCATACATTTAATATGGTTGACATAGATACCAACACAAGATATATTTACTACGACAAAGACTTATGGTTTCTTTAAGAAGTCATTACTATTCAAATTATTTTGATTCTCTTCCACATGCTGAATTATCTGTAAGATCGAACTCATTCTTCATTTGTGTTGGATTTGTCTCTTCATATATATGATTCTGGTATGATCTCTGATATGTCAATTCTTTAGTCTTGCACTTGAGATGAAAGAGGTACCCAAATATGAATGATATTAAACTGGTGAGCACTATAACAACTATTGCAGCACCACACAGCCCAGCCATGATAGGTGTGTTGAGATTCCCTGTTGCCTTCTAGAAGTAATAAGTAATTGTGTAGAATGTATATAAGCCACACAGTATACAATCCGGTATATAATATTTTTTATGGTTTGTAGCTATTATGTATCATAATAAGATATAAGTATAACATATGACAACAGACATTTTAAATTTGGTTGGTAAACTGTAGCCAATTGCCAGAGCTGGCTTGCAATTCCATATAATTCTGTGATGGCATTGGTGAAGCTTCAAAAAGGCTTCTCTTAAGCATCTATTTCTGAATAGTAGCTATAGCTATATCATTTCAATTTTTTCCCCTACAATATATTTTATGTAATAATCAGCTAAACTAAACAGTTACAGTACAACTATGGTAAGGAAAGGAACTCTATCGTGCTTAGCAACTATAATTTGTACAAAGTTTGGGAAAATAATATTATGAAAACTACTTAATCATTTTCCAAAATCGTAGTAATAATTTGCAAGGGCAATGGAAAACTTAAAACATATTGAACATGTCTAATTAATGTTCATAAAGGACATTATAAACTTTTTAATTATTATGATCTACATAGTTCCTATTTTCCAAGTATATTTTTAGGAATAAAGTATTAAAATGCAAGAGTTTTAATATACCTCACAATCTAGAGAATTGTTCAAGTTATTGTTCATCTCCGCCATACCTAATACATAATCGTCATTTTAAGGAGCTGAAAATTTGTTAATTATTCTCAAATTTACCATTTGATGTGATTCCTAAGCAAACTTCATTACAATTTTCAAGATAATTTTCACACATATTTGGAGTATAATTGTTCCAAATATTATTTGTACACTTTATTATTATTGTTGTACCATTCAAACATGTAATATCTGCAACAACAGTTCCGTTAATAGAAATATTGTAGCTTATTTCAGCAGAGTGGATCATCAAAAAAGGACATTTTCCTGTAAATAATAGAGTTAAGTAATACACACTTCCATTACAACAGAATAGGAGAGCTACCTGCAGTAAACATCTTATGGACTACCAAATCTGAACAGATAGTAGCCCCAACTGTTATATTATACAAGGTTTGATTGTTTAATTTAAGAATAACTGAGGCATTGTTAGTAGCTAATCATATTGTTGATTACGTTCAGCTGTGCAGGTACAATCGTAATATTGTAGTGATTGAGATATCTGCTTGGTATTGGTGAACCCCACGAGACAAAGAACAAATGAGATTCTTTAAGTTGAACAAAAGAAAGAATTGGTGGATCAATAAATGAGTCTGAAAAAATAAAGTAAGTATTATAATAGAGCTCAGAATTGTTCTTAGTTGTAAGTGTAAATAATGGGATATAATAATAGCTATATTTAACCCTCAGCGCATGCATGAGAGGGTTATAGTAGTCTGTCTGTACGCCTGTCTGTATGTCTGTCTGTCTGTCTGTCTGTCTGTCTTTCTACTGTATAAAGCCATGATTTTGGAGATTACTGACAATTAACCGTTGATTTAGGTATAAACTTACCCGGAAAACGAGGACCTTTTATTGTGCTATAAAATTGTTGAGAAAACGCGATGCTTCCAGATGCGCATTGGTGGCTAACGCCCCCTAGCGTCACGTCGTAATCATGTGAGCAAAATAATTTCTTGCAGCCAGAGCTGTGTAGTTTGCTTCCTGCTCGGGAAAGTTAACTAACACAGTTGTAAGTAGTCAAGTTTAGCGTTGAAAATATATGCTTGTGAGTGTTTGTAGCTTCTTGTCTTATGAAGACAGCGTTTCATGTACCATTTTCATTGCTCAAGCTATATTGATGCCTCATTAAATTAGCTAGGGGTTGCTTGTTCTTTTGGAAGGATTGTAATAGCTAGGTAGCGCTGAGGGTTCGCACCTTTGGTGCTTCATTAGTATTGGATTTTGTCGAGATAGCCATGGCTTTGCCTTTAACTCACAGCAAACAATCAAATAACTTACAAATATTACAGTATCAATCTAATTGCTAGCTTGCCATTTGTATACAGAAAAATACTACTAGTCATAAGTTAGTAGAAAATGTGGACTATGAATGTTACTACCTGGGATGATGGAGGGGTTTGCTAACAATTATAGTAATTATACCTTACAAAAGTATCTTTAGTGATCGGTTATTAAGAAGGCCAGCTATTACAAAATTGTGTCGCTTGACTTACTGGCATCAATAGGTGTAAATGTGATGACTTCCGAATTACACCTTATTACAGTCCCATTTAGCAATGAAGCATTGTTAAAGTGGGCAATAGATCCAATGTGAGATGAATTAATGAACTCAACTGATAAAAAAACAGTCAAGCTTTCAAGATGATATTGCCATACTTGCCGTAACCTGCTGAATTGATAGCTAATAGAATTGAATAAAGAAAATCCATTGGGGGTGGCAATGATCCATATTAAATTTTCAAGGCTGGAGCACCAAAATGCTACATCCTCAGAGGGACAGAAAAAGTTTGTTTCATTCATCTGATACAGTAATGTACCTAAAGACGAAAAGTCATAAAAGAAGAGAATTATTATAATAGCAAATGAATCGTTAAGAAGAGAATTATATCCTTCTTACCTGAGGTAGAAGAAGACAGAGTTATGAAATAAAGTACTACTGTAAGCATAGCTAATGATCAAAAGAGGTATGCTTCAGTGATTCACAATAGTTAAGAAATGTCACTGGCAATTTAATATATTGAAGATGCCTAATATACTTTATGATTTAGTGTTTTGATTATTTTAATGTTCGGGATAAGTATGTTTACATAATTGTATTATCAGTCAGACTTTCATATTATTGGCTATAAAGTCCCAGTCTCACAGCACCATTTGAAATAAGCAAGTTTATTTTGAAGCATTTAACAATTATTTATGAAAGTTCAAAGGGTGCTTAAATAACACCTCGTGAGGTGTTTACCAGGAAATGTCACTGGCAATTTAATATATTGAAGATGCCTATACTTTATGATTTAGTGTTTGGGAAAAGTATGTTTACATTAATTGTATTTTCAGTCGGACTTTCATATTATTGGCTATAAAGTCCCAGTCTCACAGCACCATTTGAAATATGCAAGTTTATGTTGAGCAATATTAACAATAATTTATGAAAGTTCATATATATATATATATATACATTATTAAAAAGGGTGCTTAAATAACACCTCACGAGGTGTTTACCAGGAGGTGCTGTCTGGACACCCCACTTTGAGCCCTTATAACTTCTACACCAATGCATACTATACCAAGTGAGCATATATAACAACAGCTTATATCCTTTAGTTTCTTTAGTTCAAATAACTTTTATTAATGACTAACTATGGAGACAATATAAAGCTTTAAAATGGGGTGTCCGGGCAATGCCTCCCATTTAACACCAAAGCTAAGTTATCCAAGCACCCCATTTTTAACAGTATACAATTATATATATATATATATATATTGTATATATATATATATAATTTGCTAGTCCCCCATTCTCAAACTATGCCATTACCAAAAGTATTTATACTAGATGAGTCCTATCCAGAAATGTCATAAATTGTCTATCCAATCCCACTATCCCATGGGACTATGGGATTCCATATGATGTCCTCCTGTCCCTCTTCCTGATACATATGTGTCCTATTGTCCATTCCATCACATGATCCCATGGATCCATGAAATAATTCTATGTAATTTTTGTAGTGGTTTTATTAATCTTAATCAACATTATTAACCTTGCTGCAATAACCTTTTCTTGCAAATTAAACCTAGCATGACACTTTTGCTATGCTCAGTCGATGTGGTGAGACTGCAAATCAGAGACTTTGGTTCACTGCCACCAGAGTTCTCTCTCTCCTATAGGCTAATAGGTAGAGGCTCAGTATGTTAATCCTTAACCAGGTATACTAAGCTTCTAAACTTGTTCTGTTAAAAATATTATCAAAGTAAGAGCTTAGAGTAGAACTGCAAGAAATGTATGATACCGACAGTTAAATGGGTGAGTGCGTAGAATGGTTGGGTATTTTAGAACAAGAACAGAACGAGTAAATGTGTAGCAATGAAATAGGGTGATAAAATTTATATGTTGGTAACTTGAGTAGCAAGCTATAAATAACTAGGCATATTAGCATGTGAGTGCAGGATGTAATAAATACTTTCTCTCTCTCATTGTGTGGTGTCCATTTCACCACAATTGGCTTGTCAAAATGTGCCATGCCTTCACTGCTCCACTGATCTGATGTTAACTGCACCATGTGCTTTGTATGTGCATGTTATCTTGTTCCAAATGTTCTTTCTGATGAGAACTGTTGTGGGATCATGGATTGAAAACTGGGAGTATGTGTAAAACGATACCTAGAAATCCCATGGAATTTCATGGTCCCATGGGACCACAGGATAAGATGGATAGTGTGACACACATGTATCTGTAAGATGTACTGGTGAATGTCCAATTATACCATGGGACTGCGGGATGAGATGGACAATTTACTGCGTTCCTGCATTTCTCTCCAGTTTTTGGTCTCTTCTGATTCCTTTAGTCTCTTAGTCTCCATTAGACTCTCTAGTCTCAGTCTTTATAGACTCTTATTTAATCTCTTCTAGTCTCTTCTAGCTTCTTCAGTCTCTTTAATCTCTTTAGTGTCTGTAGTTGCTTTAGTCTCTTCAGTTATTTTAGTCTCTTAGGTGTCTTTAGTCTCTTAGGTCTTTATAGTTTCTTCTCCTAGTCTCCTAGAGATTAAGTAGCCTTTACCGAAGCATAAAGAGCATCAAAATTAAAATCTAGCTATAGTCTCAAATTCAGACTTGTAAAGGTGAGAAGTGCCTTGATGAGAACTTAAGGTAATGCAGCATCTCAACAAGGGCCAAATACTCGAGCGTACTGGCACTGTAACGCCAAATCGGGTCCTAACCAAAATCGGTCCCCGGACTGAAATTGGCTGCTAAAAACTGTCCGGGACCACAATTGGCTGCCGAATTCAGTCCGGGCGGACTAAATATGGCTGCCAGATGTGGTCCGCTTTGCCAAATTTAGTCCCACCTAGCCCCAGAGGAAAAAAATCAATTGTGTGATTAACTGGAGGTGGTGAGTTATATCAGTATAGTTATATGTTAAGACTGCTCTTTAGTACTTCTTGTTGATGAGTTTACCTCAAATTCCCATTCTCATAAATACCTATAATAGTATATTCAATAAATTATAAAGCTTCAAGACTTCATCATAGTGCATATGTTTGACTACCTTGAACAATGCAGCAGCTACATTATCAAAATATTTACGTTTCATAGGAATTTCCTCAACAAAATTTGTGAAATAATCAGTTATAGTCAAGATGTATCTGTTTCCTTGATGTGATGCAGGAGAGATGGGGCCAATGAAGTCAATACCAACGTGGTGCCATTGGTACTGGATGGAGCTCTGGAGTAGATTGGCTTAATTTGCCATGGCACAGATCACAATTACTAACCTGGATATATCACAATTAATAAATAACAACACTCTTTGTCATCAGTTGACCACACTCACTTCTGTATGAGTTTATTTAGTTGCTTACCAATTTATATACATCATTGACCATTCCCTGCCACATAAACTGCCCACTAACTCTTGACAAAGTCTTTTTCGTGCCTAAATGTCCAGAGGTGGGATCACTGTGGCGGCATGATGCTAGAATTCAGATCTCATCCAAATCAGTAATGTAACGAACATAAGTTATGAAAGTCAATATGAAGTTTTATCCTTTTTTAATCACAATTTTTAATAGTAACATTTAACTGGAACAGTAACATTTTTAACTAAAGCTTTTTTTTTAATCTCAATAATTATAAACTTTAGATGATGTATTTTGGTGTAGAAAACATATAGCTATATCTCCAACAAACATTCCTGTTAGAAACTCTGGAACCCAGTTATCTAAAAAGCTAGGTACATCGCTATCTATTGCAAATTTATACAATAGTAAATATTCTTTGAAACTTGTAAATGCCTTCATGTATATCCAAAATGAAGCATCTCCCTTTTAATTCTGGCATA
>WLWD01002385.1_pt1 | contig 55661 bp, 40 predicted proteins | sample 6712731 | NCBI WGS metagenome assembly WLWD01 (sample SAMN12718690, study PRJNA576275) | sponge metagenome | isolation source: marine sponge | host: Mycale hentscheli | place: New Zealand: South Island, Marlborough, Capsize Point | collected 2014-11-01 | reverse complement strand
TGTATTCTGAGTTAATAGTAGTGGACTCAAGTCTAACTGATGAGTATTCTGTCCTGTCAACAGAGCATTTCCCTCCATCCATGAATATGATACTATCATTAATGTTGATGGAATATTCACATTACAAGTGAAGTATGTAATTGAAGGAACTTTGGCACTCTAATTCTGTAATCCTGGCTGATGTTTGGGGAACTGTGTAACATTGTATACTATAAAATAATATCAATACATTGATAATAGAATTACCTGACACTGATAAAGTGACTAAAGTTGCTAGAGTAGAACTGCTGATTGAAGCCATACATTGTACTGATGGATTGTGTTGGCTCACTCTCTCTATTCTCAACATATCTGTGAATGTGTTTGTACTTCCTTGAACAGCCTGACCTGACTCTGGACCACGAGATACTTGACCAGTCCAAGTAAATGATGGAGTTCCTCTACCAGTTGTAGTAGCAGTACATGTTAATGTTAGAGACTCTCCAGCTACAACTTCTGGGTTGATAGGAGATATTGAGACAGATCTTACTACAAACATTAGTGAAGTAAAATCAGTTCAATATATGTGTTTTTTTTTATATTTTGAGATACACACTATTGTACAAAGTCGCATAAAGACATCTCTTTAATTGTTTCAATAAAATTTTCAAATATTCTACACTACTTTATAGTTCATCTTACATGAATAAACCAACTAGTAAATTTCAGTCTTTAATGACACTCAAGAATGTTGCATTGTCACTCAGAAGTTTATGTTATGCAACAAATTAAAGTGTCATTTCTACTAACTGCAAAGAACTGGTAAAATGATGGAAGTGATCAGATATAATAAAATATTTGATTATTTAATTTTCTAGAGTCACTTTGCCAGACATGATGACCATGACTGTATTATACAGCATGGGAATAGATTATAAGCAATTCAGCTCTTTGCATTAATTTCAGCAGCAATTTTGCTATGGTAAAGTTTGCATCGTCAAACTATAAAATAAAACAAAACTAAACAAAAACTAGCTACACTATTTACCAGGTAATATATTGATGATATTAATAGTGGCATTAAAAAGAATTCCATTATTATTAGGTACCGAACATGTATATATTCCCAGTGGTCCAACTGGAGTTCCTCTACTTGCCAGGCGAACTTGTTGAGCAGCAACTACTCTGTATAATGTATCTGTAGTCTGTCCTAAATTGGCTAATGTAAGAACAAGAGATCCATTGGGGAAATACCAGTTTCCAATAGCTCCCATTCCCATTCCAGTGTCTGATTTTCTACAACACTCCACATTGACATTAGCAGTGTCACATATTAATGTATTTCCAGGATCTTCACGATCATCAAGTTGACCTTCTATATCAGTAATGTTTACAGAATCTCCGTCACCAAGTGTTCTTGTTCCAATTCTAAATAATAAGTCTGCAAATTAATAAAACAATAAATACCAGATAACATTTCCTCATTTAACTTTAGCAATGTCAGCATGTAATATATTTAATTTGTTGTTTGAGCATCACTGAAGTTTGTTGAACTGTTCCTTGTATGTTTGTAGGACTGCTTACTAAAGATATACATAATATGTATATTATATGTATGTAGGTGCATTTCCAATTGCACTTAATTACAGATTATATTCAATCATAGAAAGTGCAGTCTATAATTAATTGACAATGATAATGTTGACATATGCAAGAAAAGTGTACTAATACTAATACTAGTATTACTACTATTATTACTTACACATAAGTGTTATTGTATGTGTGGGACTGGTAACATCCACATTGTTGACATATACTGAAGAGGCTGTGTACTGACAAGTATAATTTGCACCATCTTCACTCAGTGGCACAGGACTCCAGTTCAATTCTCTATTTATCTGATTTGGTACAACTTGTCCATTTCTTCTCCACTGATATGATGGTGAAGTCACTTCCAAAGAAGAAGGAGGTGTGGCTACACAGGTAAGGGTGTAGTCACGAAGAGCAACAGGTGACTGGATCTCCATTATAGAGATAGGTATAGCTGGAGCTAAATATGTATAGCAGCATGAAATAAATCTCACACATGAAAATGAAAAACTCACCAGTAACTGCTAATGCTACAGATCTACTCATATTAGATGCTCCAATAGTTACAGTACAAGTATAAGTTCCAGCATAGGATTGTCTAACTCGAGTTAGTACTAATGAATCCATCACCATACTAGATGGAGCTGTAGCCAGTGATGGAGTATGCGTCATTTGTCCTGTCCATTCAAATCTAGCTATAGCAGGTCCTGATAGAGTTCCAGTACATGTGAGAGTAACATCATCTACACCAGCTACTCCACTAGGGTTGGGTGGAGTTATAGTGACAGAGTTGACTGTAACTGTACAAAATATATTGAAGTATATACTTTAATTTTGTATTATTATTTGGATACCTTATCATTGATTGTATATTATTTATTTAGTGATATGTATTTAATTTTGAGAGCGGTTTGCAGGGAAAAATTTAGAAATTATGGAAACGAATTCCTTATTATGATTTAAGCCATACCCACTCAGAGACATTTTCATGCCTAATAAATTACAATGTAATGTTTCCAGTTTCATGTTAGGTGTTGTTTTAAAGAGTCGTGAAGAAAGTAATGATGATTTTTTAATATTCAAGTGTTTTATTTTATGTTTGAAGTTGCTGATTGTCCACATAATAAAGAAGAGCTAAGGTAAGAAGATCAGAGACAAAGAATTGATGCTCTCAAAATCTCTGCATTTATTGAATATAACAAACACAGCACACTTATTGTATAAGAAATTCTACTTTTTCAATTGTGCACAATTTTCGGGATAAATTGTTCTGAGATGAAGATTTAACTGACAAATCGAAAACTCAGTATGACAATTGTCAGCAAACTGACTCGTTGGAGTGTCTTTACAATAGTCATTTCACTAAGATGTGGCTGCTCTACTTCAAATAGCCAGAGATTTCTATTTTAAAACTACACCAACCTCTTAAAACCCAATGATACCTAAATCAAAACTGCAAGGCCAGCTCACAACTGACGATATTTGAATTCGCTGCTCATCATCTTTTGCTCAAAAAAAAGCTCAACCCTCTAAAATGTCTGATTGTGTCCGTAAGTCGTGCCAATTAAGAAATTGAGTAAAGGTGGTAATTTTTGAATACTTTGAGCTGAAAGAGGTAAGCACTTATGTAAATTTCCTAATGACTTTCTCCTATTCAATATGGTGATCCTACTTACAAAACAGGTCAATGTGACCATTATAGCTCTAAACTTGACGTATTTTTTACTCTTTTAGTCAAATCTCAGCATTTCACTCATTATTGTCTTTTTTTTTAAATCTAATACAGGAGGTTTTAATAACTCTAATTGAATCAGACCATGAAGATGTATGCCAGATCAAACTATCTGGCAAACTAGCCAGTCAAACTAATTGAGATAGAAAACAAACAATGAACATCATAAACAATATGAAGTCAAAAAATTAGCTTTGCTTATGCTTAGTACTCTATACATTACATTTCAAAAATGTGTGCACAGAAAATACTGATGGATAGGAGACTACTGATTTGTTTTAAAATTCAATACAACAACCCTTTTCCAAATTTTTAAAACATCCACTAGTTTTATCACTACATTTGAAATGATGCCCTTCTACTTGTCCGACTCAGTATGTGAATGAGAGTAACCCTTAAGCATTAACTATTATAGAGAACTGCATATAGCAATATGTACAAGCTGCGAGTTAGACTCTCCAAGTAGGAAGTTTACTTCAACACACTTAAATCCCTTCTGTCTATGACCTTGCTAATTGATTCCAGCTATGTTTAATACACAACCATATTATAATAAGTAGCTTCACAATTATACATCAATGGCGTAGGAAAAGGGGGGTTCGGGGGGCTGTTGCCCCCAATAATTTTGGGGCACAATCAAATGAGGTGATTTCTCACATGAACACTTTTAAATTACAAAGAAACATGCCCTTGGAGCCCCTTTACCAAAACATCTACCTACACCACTGTACATTATCTACATGGTTCTGTTATACTTACCAATTATTAATACTTCATGTGGCAGACTCATTCCAATAACAGGATTCACAAGATATGTAGATGTAGCTGTATAGTGACAGGTATATTGTGTTGTATTCTCAGTTAATTGTAGTGGACTCAAGTCTAACTGACTAGTATTCTGTCCTGTCAATAGAGTATTTCCCTCCATCCATGAATATGATATTATCATTAATGTCGATGGAATATTCACAATACAAGTGAGTATGTAATTGAAGGAAACTTTTGGCACTCTACTCTCTGTAGTCATGGCTGATGTTTGGGGAACTGTGTAACATTGTATACTATAAAATAATATCAATACATTGATAATAGAATTACCTGACACTGATAAAGTGACTAAAGTTGCTAGAGTAGAACTGCTGATTGAAGCCATACATTGTACTGATGGATTGTGTTGGCTCACTCTCTCTATTCTCAACATATCTGTGAATGTGTTTGTACTTCCTTGAACAGCCTGACCTGACTCTGGACCACGAGATACTTGACCAGTCCAAGTAAATGATGGAGTTCCTCTACCAGTTGTAGTAGCAGTACATGTTAATGTTAGAGACTCTCCAGCTACAACTTCTGGGTTGATAGGAGATATTGAGACAGATCTTACTACAAACATTAGTGAAGTAAAATCAGTTCAATATATGTGTTTTTTTTTATATTTTGAGATACACACTATTGTACAAAGTCGCATAAAGACATCTCTTTAATTGTTTCAATAAAATTTTCAAATATTCTACACTACTTTATAGTTCATCTTACATGAATAAACCAACTAGTAAATTTCAGTCTTTAATGACACTCAAGAATGTTGCATTGTCACTCAGAAGTTTATGTTATGCAACAAATTAAAGTGTCATTTCTACTAACTGCAAAGAACTGGTAAAATGATGGAAGTGATCTGATATAATAAAATATTTGATTATTTAATTTTCTAGAGTCACTTTGCCAGACATGATGACCATGACTGTATTATACAGCATGGGAATAGATTATAAGCAATTCAGCTCTTTGCATTAATTTCAGCAGCAATTTTGCTATGGTAAAGTTTGCATCGTCAAACTATAAAATAAAACAAAACTAAACAAAAATAATCTAGCTACACTATTTACCAGGTAATATATTGATGATATTAATAGTGGCATTGAAAAGAATTCCATTATTATTAGGTACCGAACATGTATATATTCCCAGTGGTCCAACTGGAGTTCCTCTACTTGCCAGGCGAACTTGTTGAGCAGCAACTACTCTGTATAATGTATCTGTAGTCTGTCCTAAATTGGCTAATGTAAGAACAAGAGATCCATTGGGGAAATACCAGTTTCCAATAGCTCCCATTCCCATTCCAGTGTCTGATTTTCTACAACACTCCACATTGACATTAGCAGTGTCACATATTAATGTATTTCCAGGATCTTCACGATCATCAAGTTGACCTTCTATATCAGTAATGTTTACAGAATCTCCGTCACCAAGTGTTCTTGTTCCAATTCTAAATAATAAGTCTGCAAATTAATAAAACAACAAATACCAGATAACATTTCCTCATTTAACTTTAGCAATGTCAGCGAGTAATATATTTAAATTTTTGTTTGAGCATCACTGAAGTTGAACTGTTCCTTGTATGCTTGTAGGACTGCTTACTAAAGATATGTATGTAGGTGCATCTCCAGTTGCACTTAATTACAGATTATATTCAATCATAAAGTCAGTCTATAATTAATTGACAACGATAATGTTGACATATGCAAGAAAAGTGTACTCATAATACTACTACTACTTTTATTACTACTCTTATTTCTTACATGTAATTGCTATTGTATGTGGAGGACTGGTAACATTCACATTGTTGACATATACTGAAGTGGCTGTGTACTGACAAGTATATTGTGCACCATCTTCAGTCAGTGGCAGAGGACTCAAGTTCAATTCTCTATTGTTCTGATTTGGTACAACTTGTCCATTCCTTCTCCACTGATATGATGGTGAAGTCACTTCCAAAGAAGAAGGAGGTGTGGCTACACAGGTAAGGGTGTAGTCACGAAGAGCAACAGGTGACTGGCTCTCCATTATAGAGATAGGTATAGCTGGAGCTAAATATGTATAGCAGCATGAAATAAATCTCACACATGAAAATGAAAAACTCACCAGTAACTACTAATGCTACAGATCTACTCATACTAGATGCTCCAATAGTTACAGTACATGTATAAGTTCCAGCAAAGGATTCTTTAACTCGAGTTAGTACTAATGAATCCCTGACTGTAGTAGATGGAGCTGTAGCCAGTGGTAGAGTATGCATCATTTGTCCTGTCCATTCAACTCTAGCTATAGCAGGTCCTGATAGAGTTCCAGTACATGTGAGAGTAACATTATCTACACCAGCTACTCCACTAGGGTTGGGTGGAGTTATAGAGGCAGATGTGACTGTAACTGTACAAAAAAAGATTCAAGTTGTTACTATTGATTTATTGATATTTATATTATTTTGAGTGTGTGTGTTACAGCGGAAAATCTAAAAACTTATGGAAAGGGGTTCTTTTTTCTAATTTATGCCACACCTACTCAGACATTTTCAAGTTTAATGAAGTTAAATAGTAACATTTCTAGTCGCATGTTTAATGTTAAAGAATCATGAAGAAAGAAATTATTTTTACTATTATTACGTGTTTTATATTATGTTTGAAGTTGCTGATTGTTCACATAATAAAGAAGAGCTAAGGTAAGAAGATGGATGCCCTTCAGATTGTTTCTGCCTTTATTGGATATATCAAACACAGTGCAGTTATAGTATAAGAAAGTCTAGTATTTCTGTGTTCTGAGGTAAAGATTTAACTGCCGTTTCAAAAACTTAGCATGAAAATTGTGAGCAAACTGACCAATTGGAGTGCCTTAACTATATGGTCACTTGCAGTATTTTTATTACTATAATTGTTATTTTGGTCTTGTTGATTATTGTAAAAACAGTTAGAAAGTTTCAGGTAAACATGAAAGTATGCTGGTGAAAATATAACTATACTAACCTTTAAAAAAAAAGAAGTAAACTTTCACTAAGATGTGGCTGCTCTCAGCCAGAGATACTTCCAATAGCCAAAAACAGTTCTACTGAAAAACTACACAAATCTCTTAAAACTGAACAATCAATAAAACTAGAAAACACTTTTTTCATCTGTATCTCTTTATAACTTTTGCTATGTCACCGTTTTATTTATTTCATATTTTTTTATTTTTAGTTTGGAGAACTATTTTTTTAAAACAATAATACAATTAACATTTATTATAAGTAAAACTTACTAAAGTGTGCAATAATAACACTTATCAATTAAACTGCAAGAAGACTATTCACACAACAAGAGTTAACATGATTAAGAAAACAGACAGCTAGTAAAATTATGCAGAATGAAGTTATACGATGACTCAAATGCTGGGTTTGCTTCCTGTTCACAATAAATGTTCACAAGATTCCCATTTGGAAGAAAGTGATCAAAAGAGTCAGTGTTCAAATTATCAAATTAGACAGCCAAAATGCATTATATTGGTATTCATAATGTTGTCATAATTGTAAACATTTTGTAGTTTATGTTAGTTTTCCATGCAGTCCTATTCCCTTCTAAATTTGATGATGTGTAGAAATGGCACTCAAGAATTTAAGTAGAGACTAGGTTAGGTGTCATATGTGAGTTTAGCTATTAATCAATCTCAACATGACAACTACATAATATGTAGTTTAGAGCATCAAAGAGTATGTAAGGTTATTTATAGCTATCCAGTAGCAGCTTGACACTGAACTTCTATAATAGCTATCTAACTACATTGTTGTTATAATACTGTTGTTAGAAAAACAATGACCTTTCAGTAATACAACACCTAAGGCAAAAGCTAAAATAGTTGTTGAACCTAATGATTGCAGTATGATCATACCTGTAGGCTGCTCAGTTGTTGTTGCTATGAATTGTTGATATGGCCCGTCACCCTCTTTGTTAACAGCTGCTATTTCAAATGTGTAAGCAGTGCCAGGTAATAATGAAGTAGCTACAAATGATGTGTCAGTAGTTGTTATTGGTTCTGTAGTAATGGAAGTTTCATTATAACGAATTTTGTAGCTTGTAATAGGAGAATTTTGTTGTAGACAATCCACTGGCTGCCATGAAATAGAAATACTAGTGAGGTTGTTGTCTTCCAATAATACTTCTTGAACTGTGTCACTTGGTGCTACACAAACAATTCATTACAGAAACAATTTTTAGCTAAGATTATTAAAGTATATATTTTGTTTTTTGATGTACAGGTTTATTCAAAAAAATTTAATAAAATTTATATAATGTATATTTCCACAATTTGTAAATATTTTGGGGAAACATATATGTGTATATTATAATAACATTATTTTTAAGTACTGACATATGAGATAACTCACATTATCACATAAGATGTTATCTCAAGACTGATCTGTGCAAGCTCATTACCCCAGTAGTTATAGCAACTGGCCTGGCTTACCAGTTTTCTGTATTTTTACAGCTACCTTTTGCTAGTGAAGCCTTCCCAACCAGGTTAGAGTAGCTGCTAAATATCAGCTGGGTATGTGTAGAGAAAATTTTACAGCAAACTCACACACAGAGTTACCAACCTTAGAACAAACTACTTCAGCTGGAATAAACCTCTTATTACACTTGTCCAAGTAATATGGCTAGATATTTCACCTCTTGGTTTATTTTCACTCAATTCTGGCTCATGACAATAATATTAGCCTGCTCAAAATATATAGCCACATTACCTGACTCATGTAATAAGTACTATATATTTAGCTCAACATACAAGCTGTGAGAGTAGTGAAGGATTTTGTAACTGATAATCTATTTCTAGCATTCATTGCTGTTATAGTGATGTTATATGTTATGTCTTCTTGTAAACCAGATAGATTATACATCCTCATGGATCCTGAGATTGTTAGGCTTCCACTTGGAGCATCAGAACATCCTGCAGTTCTAGTGTAACTTATGATGTAATTTTGCACTGCATCAATATCTGACTGTGTCCATGTGAGCATCACTGAAGTTCGTAGAACTGTTCCTCGTATGCTTGTAGGAGGACTGCTTAATGATGCAACTAAAGACATAACAATATGAGTCTATTGAGGTGCACCTTAAATTTGATAAAATTTCATATATTATCACTATAATTACTAATTATATTCTATCAAGAAGTGCAGTCTATAATTAATTGTGCTGACATAAGCAAGATAATTGTACTAATACTACTACTTTTATTACTACTCTTATTTCTTACATGTAATTGTTATTGTATGTGGAGGACTGGTAACATCCACATTGATGACATATACTGAAGAGGCTGTGTACTGACAAGTATAATGTGCACCATCTTCACTCAGTGGCAGAGGACTCAAGTTCAATTCTCTATTGTTCTGATTTGGTACAACTTGTCCATTTCTACTCCACTGATATGATTGTGAAGTCACTTCCAAAGAAGAAGGAGGTGTGGCTTCACAGGTGAGGGTGTATTCTCTAAGAGCAACAGGTGACTGGTTCTCCAATATAGAGATAGGTATAGCTGGAGCTAAATATGTATAGCAGCATGAAATAAATTCTCACAAATTAAGACAAACTCACCTGTAACTGCTAATGATACAGATCTACTCATATTAGATGCTCCAATAGTTACAGTACATATGTAAGTTCCAGCATAGGATTGTCTAACTCGAGTTAGTACTAATGAATCGCTGACTGTAGTAGATGGAGCTGCTGCCTGTGGTGGAGTACGCATCATTTGTCCTGTCCATTGAACTCTAGCTATAGCAGGTCCTGATAGAGTTCCAGTACATGTGAGAGTAACATCATCTTCACCAGCTACTCCACCAGGGTTGGGTGGAGTTATAGTGATAGAGGTGACTGTAACTATACAAAATAGATTGAAGTATATATATACTTCAATTTATGATTATACTTTACTTCATCATTACTATGTGTCTACCTTATCTTTGATAGTCACTATTAATGGCATATATTTAAATTTGAGAGTTGGTTATGGGGGAAATCTAGAAATTATTGAAAGGGGTTCCTTATTTTCATTTAAGCCACACCCACCTAGACATTTTCGTGCCTAATATTGTTATATTTAATTTGCTTGATACTCAACTTCGCTTAACATCATTTGAGCCTCTTCAAAAGACATGATTATAGTATAGAGCATGGGAATCAATGGATAATAAGCAATTAAGCTCTCTGCATTAATTATGCCAACACCAAATTTGCTGGAGTCAAATTTGCATCATCAAAAAAATAAAACAAAACTCAACTAAACTTAACTAAAATATTTTAGCTACAGTATTTACCCGGTACAATATTAACCGTTGCATTGACAGGAATTCCATTACTATCAGGTACTGAACATGTATATATTCCCAGTGGTCCAACTGGAGCTCCTCTACTTGCCAGACGAACTTGTTGAGTATACACTACTCTGTAAAATGTGTGTGTAGTCTGTCCTAAATTGACTAATGTAAGAACAGCAGATCCATTGGGGAAATACCAGTTTCCAATAGCTCCCACTCCCATTCCAGTGTCTTTTTTTCTACAACACTCCATATTGACAGCAGTAGTGTCACATATTAATGTACTTCCAGGATCATTGCGATTAGTAGGTTGACCTCCTATATCAGTAATATTAACAGAATCTCCATCACTGAGAGTTCTTGATCCAATTCTAAACAATAAGGCTGCAAAGTAACAAAACAATAAATACCAGATAACATTCTTCTATTTGTCTCTCTTTCTAACTTTAGCATATTATTATTTATTCATATTTTTAATTTTTAGTTTGGAGAACTATGTTCTGTATAATAAATACACCTAACATTTATTATAACTAAAACTTACTAAATCATGTGAGAACAACACTTATCAGTTAAACTGTAAGAAGACTATCCACACAACTAGAGTAAAGGGAATTAAGAGAATGGAGAGCTAGTAAAATTATGTAGAATTAAGTAACATAAAGTAATCATTAGACTCAAATTCTGAGTTTGCTTCCCATTTACAATTAATTGGAAGAAAGTGATCAATTGTCAGTGTGCTAATTATCAATTAGACAGGCAAATACATTGGTAATTATTGTTTTCATCATAAAAAAAATTTATTGCTGGATTTTTTTATGCAGTCCTAGTTCCTTTTTAAATTTGATGATGTATAGAAATGAGAGACTCAAAATTTTCAGTAGAGGTCTGTTCAGGACTCAACCTGAACAATAAACAATTACTCTTCAACTTGAACTGTCACCAAGAACACCCAATATGCACACACGAATATATCATTACGTTGCCTTTCACATAATAGTATAACTCTGGTCCTTCGAACATTCACCAGTTGAGGTTTCACTACTGAGGCCTCAACAGTGGCATATATGAGTTTAATTTTCAACGTAACAACTGTATTAGTTTGAGTAGAGACCATAGTTGTAACACTTGGACAGTCTGAAACATGAAGTAATGATATTTATAAGTATCCAGCAGGTTGACATTAAAGTTTTATAATATCTAGCTAACTTCGTTGTTATGTATAATCATAGCTATCCCCTTATAACACGAATATCAACTTTACCTTGACTTCTTACAAAGGGAAGTACAAGAAGAACTCAACAAAATTGGAGAAAAGAAGTTAAAGGCTGGTACTCCCTCTAACTCAGTAATGGTACTACTACTATAACCACTTCAGGTGAAGTCTAATTGAACCTTCTCTCCCTTTATTAGTCAACGTCTATTATGGCTAAGTGTAGGTGGATCTACATGGGCATTTTGCGTTAAGGGTCAATGATAGTTCTCTCAGCAATTACTTTTGTTCTGAAACAGTCACTACATTATTTGAACTGAATATTGTTTGTCTCATATTATTCTTATTTCTAATTAAGTTTACCGGTTTACATTTTACAGTTAAGTTCTGTTTTTTATCTCCGTGAGTTTTCCCATGTTTATTTTGTTACGTTTAACTGCTCTTAGCTTATTTGTAATTGTACTCAACTTTCTTGTCATACATTTATGTTTTACTTTATAATAATCTGTATTTAGACTCACCAATCTAAATATAGCTAACAAAAGAATTTTGGAGTGGACTTTAATTAAGGTCATATTTATTATTTGTGTCCCTGAATTTTTGCTGAAAATCTTGGAGCCTTATGTTCCAAATAGTTATAGACAACGTTTCTTTCATAACTTCTTTGGCTGTCTTCACAATGTTTCAACACAAAATATAGCCACAGTTCTAATTTATTTGGATTGAATTATACATTCTTGTAAATAGTAAATTTTCTAACAATGAAGAACTTAATGCAATGGAGAACTTCCACCACTTTTGTATCAAAATAAACATTGCAGTAGCTTCTAATAGTTCTAGTTCAAAAAGGTAAACATTTAATACTCAGAATTGAAAGTAGTTGGACATCATTATTGCACCAGCTACTACTCTGGGTTGTTCAAGCCTTTATTGTGGGGGGGAAATGGCTCAACTTTAAGCCATTTGAGACTTCATAGCTACTCTATTTGTATAGCCTAGTATGGTTTTCCCCTCATTATTTTGTAAAGTAGTTTCATATAGCTACCACTGAAATTACATTTGTGGAAAAGGGAAAATTTTGAAGCCTATTCTAAAAGTACAATAATTTTGATTTTGTCACGTCCATATCTGCAGCCATGGTCTGTCTATACAATATTTGCACAATTATGATACATAATGCAAAAAATCTTATTTTATACTATGCAAAATATAAAGAAAATTTAGCTACTCCTAATGTCATTGATATTTGTATTAACTTTATGTACAAGATGTACAAGTTCCCTAAGAAAAACTAAACCTATTCTCAAGACTTATGTAGCTATTTACAGCCACTATTTACATTTACTATATTATATAATCCATAAAACATAAAAAACTATTTATGATATCCACGACTAAAAGTTTATTTGCATAATGTTTATGCACAAATATAAGATAACATTAATGCCTATGAAGCTATCACTAACCTCCATGAGCCACTATCAGCAAATTTGATAGAAACAGAATGGAAGTCATCCTTTCTTCAATGGCTCCTGCTATAAAAGAAACTCCACAACATGTCTCTTTTATTCTATGAGCATGCAAATTGACAGGAAGTGAACTATTAAAGGGTAGCTATGGTGAAAAACAACATTTACTGCAAATCTCATATCATGTATAAACAACAAGGCCAAAAACCATTTAAACTAAGTGGATGCTTCTAGTAGCATCATTATTTAGTTCCTTAAAAATTACTTCCTGTTGTGGGTGGGGCTTCTTTGTGACTCTTTTCAGGCTTAGATAAGCAGGAAGTATGGCTTTTTAGGCTTAGTCATTTTAGGCCTGGACTAGGCTTTTTAGGCTGGGACTTAGGCTAGGTCTATGACGTTTTAGGTAGGGACTATGGCTTTTAGGCTGGGATTATGTCATTTTAGGCATACAGTATAGCATTTAGGTAGAGACTATGGCTTTTAGGCTGGAACTATTAAAGAAAAATAGATGACTATTAGCTTAAAAGCTGAAGGTATCAGAATTGCAGTGGCTGTGAAAATTGTCCCCTACACTGCTATAGCTACTAGAATCACTATTTACTGTCAGAATCCATATAGACCCAGCTTGAATAGTCATGGCTCAAAACTAAACACAAAATTCCAGCCCAAAATGTCATCAGCAAGAATTTATGATCATGAAGTTCATCCACTATGCATAAACCAGTGCAGATAAAAGCAGCATATTATCAGCATGGGATAGTGATTCTGGTTAAGGTGCTTCATCTGTAAGTCTAGATTGGTAGGCTACCACAAAACAATTTCTGACTAGCATCTGGTGTACTGATTTCTCAAACATCGGATATGACAAGGATCCTCCTTTTTGTATTTTAGATAGAGAATTGATCATTATTTCTCACTAAGTAACAAACTGGCCTAATGAGAAAATAATTATTAAAGATGAGCTGCAAGGAGACTTACATTAGCAACATATTTTCATGGTTTACTAATAATTTTTGGCCTAGTTTCTATATGATAAATCAGGAAACTTAAACCCAGTGGACAGCACCCCAATTGTAGATAAAAAAAATGTAGTGTTTATTATGTTACAGCATAAGAAGGCAACACCACATCATGATCATATTATGTACTTTGCTGGCACCAAAGAGTGAATTGACGATATGTCATGTCTTTACTCCTGGAATATACAAGTTATCTAGGTTATAAGCAGAGTTAAGCAGTTATATATAACTTACTCATTCATAACTCCTTCATTCTCTCTGATGTAGTGTTGCTTGTAATGAAATGTTTGCAGCACCGAATGGTCCAAACAGACACTTGAACCATTACTTCTTCTGCTATTGCTTTATATAATGTATGATATATCTCAGCACCAGACACACTCTGTTGCATTATGCATTATATGCAATTGCCGTACAAACACCTCATAAAGTATTGGCAACTGCACTCTAGTCCAATTATATTGTGTTAGTCTACCTATCTAAAGCATACATAAAGCACCTCCATCAAAATCACTATCTCTTGCAGATATGCTGCTTTTGTCTGTACTAGTTTATAAATGAATGGATGAACTTCATGATCAGAATTTCTTCTAGAATAAAAAAGAATAGATGACCAGTACTTTAATAACTCAAGGCTTATTTATAAACTGCTATGGTTGTTTAAATTGCTCCCTTCTCTGCTTAGTTGAATCAGTCATTACTGTCAGAATCAATAGTTCCTGTTCAAAAGGCTATTGTTCAAACCGGAAAAACAACAACATAGTTCTAGCTAAAATGCCATATTTCTAACATAAATAGCATATTCCCAGCCTATTAGTCATAGTCTAAGCTTAAGAATCCATAGTTCCAGCCTAAAAAGCCATAGTACCACCCTATCTAAGCATAAATAGCCATAGTTCCACCCTACCTAAGCCTAAAAAGCCATAGTTCCATCCTAACTAAGCCTAAAAAGCCATAGTTCCACCCTATCTAAGCCAAAAAGCCTTGACCCAAAAAATACTATGTAATAGATAAGGTTAAAAAAATTATGTGTAGTGATTAAATGGTTAATTAAATTAAGAATTTAATGTTTTAATCCAGTATTTTTGTCTATTTTATTAGTAATTTTGTCATTTAAGGAATGCATTCCTAAAGCATTTGACTTGATTTTTTTTATGTACCATTGAAGTTTTTAACGGAAGTATCTAAACATATTCTTTGCAAAACTTCGTCTACTTCAGGTTATTTGAGCTCAAAAAAATACTTGTTTTTTTACAATAAGCAAAGTAGTATTGTTAATGGCAATATACAATTAGCTAAATATATTTATGTTACTTTAAAAAAACATTGTTGATTAGGTGTGGGTTAGTTTAAAATGTATACTCAACCAAAAGCAAACTTTGTAAATTCTCATTATTCATGGAAATACTTGTAAACAAGATTTGACTAACATTGCACAGATACTAATGTCTGTACCAGAGAGTTCTAATACTGCTGGAGCTCTACATATTGTTGTACACCACCATAAAACTCCCAATTGAACTGCAACTCATACACAATGGTACATATAGCAATACCAACTTCAACAAGTCAGTTACTTGCTCTGGAAAATAAAAACACACTTAAGTCGCTCTCACCGAGCTTGTTCAAAGTGAATACAACAGTTTCCATTTTCTATCAAAACTTGGCTATTTTCACCAGGACTTGCTGCATGCTGATAGCAGGGCTCACACACACATGCATACTGAAACTTCATGTGAACAGTATAAAGCTATAAATAGACAATCTATCAGTAAGCCTTGATAACATTTGCTTATATAGCTAGGTTTGAGCTATATGGGTTGTATTAAGAGAATGAAGCAATTATGAGACCAAAACCATTTGGAATAAAAGCAAAATGGGTTATTTTACTTTACAAAATTAAAAAAAAAGTAAATTAAACAATAATAATTCACAATTACAAGCATGAGCAAACAATTGACTTAGAAATATAAAAGTCCTGACACCATTTCATCTATTACACAATCCAAGTACATGTGTAGTTTATATATAAAGATAAAATACTCCAATCTTCAGATTACACGTGCATGAGGATGATTTTCTTTTCTTTTTTTCTATTTTGCTTTTTTTTTTAGCTCAATAATTAATGTACCAGTATTTTGATTTTCTAATTATTCATTTAATCTTGCTTTCACCCACTTTACTTCCAAGAAATGTTTATCACATTCTCTAAATTTTATTGGACAAGGTGGTAAGGTTAACATTACAAATGTATTCTTTAAGAAATTTTCTGAAAAAGATTATAAATACAGGTAAATATTTATAAAACATTTTGCTCTTTGGTATGTTATATACCTGAATAATTTTAACTGAACATGCGATTTCACTCCAATTCTAAGGTGATAAAAATATACATGTGGCAAGCATGCATTACTCTCTGTAATGTTTTATGAGCTATACTGAAGAAATGTCCCTTGATAAATTATTCATGGCATTCAATAGGAAACAGTGAAATCCATATTATTTGAGCATTTAATAATTAATATCTTTGAACATTGCACAAACAATTTTTTTAAAACAAAAAAAAATGCATCTGTAATTTCATAGATTTAATGTATCAAGTGTTAGATACTAGAAAGATAGAGAGCTACAGCTCACTTTACCACTTTTATGTAATATGAGTAAATTACTAGAATTTTATCCTTGTAAAGGATATACATGAATTGACACATCTCCCCCTTTACAAACGTATACAACAATTCAGATCAGTAAAATATTATGTTGTTGTAACTGAAATAATAATATTACGAGTGCACATAACTACTAAGACTACTACTATGATTACATGCTGGTGGCATGTATACGTTCTTATATGAAGTATTGTATAGCATTGTTGTTGTCGTTCTTATAAGAGCAAATGTTTTTACTTTTTTTATTATTCTAAAAGGTATGCGCCATACATTATAATTTTACTGCATTCTGTCCCACTAATTAGCATTGTTTGTCCATAAGCTTTAAGATAGCTTTCAAAATAAACAGTGGATAAAAGCCCTGACGGATCTTGTAAACATGTTTTGACATCTGCCTTACCTTTTAGCAAACTCAACCAAAACACTGAATAATAATATTCATATAATTATGATTTTAGTTCCATTGTTTGACTAGTTAAAAAGTACAGGCTCTATATATTGGTTCAATACATCTTCATTTATGATCTAATCTTATGCATGGAGATACAGTAATTTCAGCAGCAAACATGAAAATTGTATTGTGTGGCTATTTAGAAATACACCAGTTTCATTGTAGTCCAAAAACAATCCGAGAATAATAGGCACCGTTCCTTGGACTAATTGTTGTGGCACTCTTTTTTGTTTCTTTAAACCAGTTGGTATTAAAAGACAATCGTAATGAAATGTGAGAAGGATGATTCTACATGTGCTTTACTGTCTTTCATCTGCAGCAATTTAAAGAATATTTTTTTATATTTGTAGCAATAACCGTGTTCAACTATCAATTCCGAAATAATTAAAATTGTTATTATATAATTCTAGGCTCCATATCTTAGAAGAATAATAATATGTAGGTGATGATTTGAAATTAGTTTGCAATGCCTAGTCATTAAAGAGTGGGTACAAGAATTAATGAACTATTGACCACTCATGATACATTACATTGTTCCTATTTATAAATGTGATTTATAAATGTGATTTCATTTTATGCTACAAATAAATGCAATTTTAAATATTTTTTACTGCATTCCTTGTAATGAATTTACAAGAGTTTTGAGTTTAGTATACCACTAAACACAGGGAATGCAGATAATATGAAGCACCATAGATGGAACCCTCAGTGCTACTATATACTAGCTAGCAATTACAAAATCATCTCATTCCAATCAGGCATCATTATAGCTCGAACAATAAAAACCGTGTATGTACACAACAAATGAATTAACTAGCTGTACATTTTCAACGTGAATCTCCACTCCCAGCAACTCCGTTAACTCGGTAAAAATCCCGAAATGATCTCGGTTAACTTATTGAAACTTGCTCACGGGATTTGGACGTGCCGATAGGGGGCGTTACCCACAAAAGCTATACGATATGTCCAAGTTGAGTTGGTGTGATCGCAAGCATGGTAAACGAGAAATGGACTTGATAAAATAACCGGAAGCAATTTAGTCATGTGAACTAATGGCAATTGATACGTGAGTAAATCAATGTTCACGTGTAAAGGGGCGGCTACTCGGGTGCGCAGTATTAATGCAGTATCTTTTGTTAGAGTTTATTCAAGGCCGTCTTGCAGTTCTAAATAGTTATTTCCTGGCATTGTTCTGTTCATAGGACGCACATAGAGAGAAAAACCTGAAGGAGTGAAATTACCAGCCACAGAAGACTAAGGCAGCCCAATATTGTATAGTCCAGTCATTTTAAGGATAAAAACATCGTAACCCTAAAATATTGCTACAAAAGGTTTTTTGATGGATTCTGGTACTGTTCCACATCACGTTCAACTATTCATGAGATGTTATTTGCTGGTTATAACTTCAGTCTATTTCATTTCTACCTGAAATTACTGGTACCATCTAATTTCTATTGGTCAGATTTTGGTAGACTTTTAGTATGTTGAATGTGATGTGGAACAGTTCCAGAATCCATCAAAAATCCTTTTGTAGCACTTATTTTAGGACTATAGTAAGCTTTTTAAGAGTATTCAAACATCTAGGATGCCTACCTGTGAGAATTCAGCTGTAGTTCACAAGGATGACACTATTGTTCTTGTTTGAAATTTGTACTATTCTTTAAGATTAATTTTTATTGTCACTTATTCATTCATAATATTAACTGATCACAATATTACAATTAAATTATCACAACCATTACTATTTACAGAACAAATAGTACAGAAATAAGAACGATAATGAAAAGCTTATTTAGTAGCTAACCTTGAATTGAAGGTGGAGTCACTCAGAATTGCCACAATAAATCTAGGGGGAAACATTAGTGGAAGGGTAAGAAATCTGAATAATCTAACAATCAAACAATTTTTTATTTGCAATAGCTTATTACTGACACTACAGCTATATTATACTCTGCTAGATAAATGTTGGTATTATTTCTATTTACAGCTCCGCATAAGTTGTTAAACAGGTGTAAAATTTAATGTACCGATTCTTTGGCGCTCATAGCATACACTAGTAATGGAATACAAGACTAGAAAGTACTCACCAGAGAAGGGACAAGTTCGTGGTTTACAAGCTCATTGAGAACTTCACACGTGATCGATTGCGCCGTACCGCGTGACAAAGTTCGGGCGCGTGTAGAGCTGGAGGCTGTGGTTTTTTTCTATTCCCATAGGCTTTTGTTTTGAGTTTTGGAACAACGCTTTTCCTCCGGTTTTGTACTTTACTGAGGGAATAATTTAACCGCTTTGGCGCCAGCTTTCCAGTGGTGCAGACCCTGGATGCGTAGCTGCTTCCGTTCTACAGTTATTCAAGTTATTCTCTTGCTGCCAACTCGACTTGGACATACTATAGTACTTACCCAGATCTGAAAGCTTCGAGTTGTCTAAAAAATCAGCCATAAAGTACCACAATGAAGGTCTATTCATACCTAAATCAAACTGTTAATTGTCAGTAATCTCCAAAATCAGAGTGTGACAGACAGACAGGCAGACGGACGAGTCTGGACGACTACTATAACCATCACGTGGCGCGCTGAGGGTTAATTATGAGGAATATTTGCTGTAGCACAATTAATGCAAACATATTATGAAATTTTTTGTCTAAAGGATTAGTTATTACTTCTATAGCTATTGCAAATATTTCTATATACTGTTTAGCATTTTGTAGTTAAACAAACTTACCAGTATATCGTACTACTCTAAAGTAGTACCCTTGATGATGCAGCAACGAAAACCCTATTTAATTTAATTCCATTTTCTTGTAGAACTTGTTATATTCAGTCCTTAGTAGACATGAACATATATATATTTCTTGTTTCCTGCCCAAATTTTTTTTATCAATAGCCCCAAAATAGCTATCCTCTTTATATAATACTACTGTATTTTATTTATTTCTAGCCAAAAGTGTTGTAATTATTGATTAGTTTACAAAACAACTAGTGACTACAGAATATTTGTGTCACCCACTAAAGCATATATAACAAGTAAATGACATAAAACAGTTTAATTTTTGCAGCGCTACCTAAGGTAATAACAGCCACAAAATGGATTAAAATAATATAAATTGCATAATATTGTTAAATTACAATGTTGAATTTCATGCTTTATGATAATTATTTTACTGCACAATTTCATAAACATTATTTTTTGTAATTTCATGAGTGTTAGGAGAATATAATTCACCATAGGCAACACAATCACTCATAGCCATGCCTTCACACTTGACACTTGAGTTCAAGTCTTCACACTTCCCACTTGAGCTTGGATTTTTTGCTGAATTTTCCTTATTCATACATTGAACCTCTTCATAATCTCTTCCAGTAGTGTTAACCGATATTTTTGTAGTGGTATTAATTCTAAAATAAGAATACCACAAAGAATAAGTTCAAAGTGAAAGAGACTACATCAATTGCAAAATGTATTTATTGTTTGAACCTATCTGTTACTTATTCATATGCTACGAATAAGCATAATATCTCTGAAATGAAGACTCAGTCTAACAGACAATAGTATGTTAATTAAAACTTAACCTGATGTTCGACTTTTTGACGAAGTCCTCTTCAGGGGTCGAGAGAACTTTGGCAAGAAGTCAAAACGTCAGGTTAAGTTTTAATTAACATAATATTGGCTGCTAGAATGATAAAATTGGCAATTATTATCACTGAAATAGATACCAATGATATTATCCATCATTCACCTTGAAGCTTTTATTTTGTACACCTTTACTACAGCAGCAGATATTATAGCAGTGATGAGAACGAGACAAACTAACACTGATGTAGCCACCACAACAATATTTGTGTACTCAGTGTTGACCTGCTGCATTGCAGTTGAAGTTATTATACCTATATTAAAGAATAAATTAGAGTTAAGTTGATAAAATTCACAACACATTTAACTGCCATAACATTGTTTCAAATTGATGCTCATACAATAAATATGATAAACCATTAAAATCATGTGCACATAATATGGAAATTCTACTAGTTTCTTCTAAATGTCAGGCTTAGTATGCATAACGACATATAGGCCATTCATTTTATAATTGTTCAGTTTTATATTTATATAGACAAAGGTGAGTTATAGCTATGATTTCACACTAGTGATAGGGATGTTGCCATAGTGATTTAGCATAGGTAGACTACCCAACTTTTATAATAATGGGGGCTAAGTCCCCCCACTGTTAGACCTAACTATGCATTGGCTCAAAAAAGACAGCCACCTTGTGTTAACCCTGTCAACCTGTCAAAATTTTGAAAATAATGAACCAAAAGTTTTACATGCAGACTTTATAATGTACTGATGAAATAAACTTTCATTAGAACTCTAAAGACTTAATTATAATATCAAGTAGCTATAAGTGAAAATATTTTTAAAAAACTGCTTTCACAAAGAGCCTATAGAACACTTACGGTTAACTAAAGAATTATTTTAAATATTAAAAAAAATCTTGATAGTTTTGTTAACCGTATTGTCATGATCAATTTTATATTACATTATATTAATTTAATACAGCAATTAGTTCAGTTTGTATCAGCCCCACCCTACACCCACCCACCCACTCACCCTCCAACTTTTATTGTGCTAGCTAAGCCATATTCAATTATATCTATAAGCATGTTATTGAACTTTAATTCCTCATAGCTATCACAAAAATGTAATCATACAATATGTGCATCTTTCAGAATTAAGTGATTTTGAGATAACAACTATTGAGGCATAAGTAGCACTGACAATTCAGCACAATTTTTATCTTTATAGTAGAAAAGCAGTTATTTTTGTCAAAAGAGTAAATCAACTGAGACTAAGTATTTTTTTGCAATAGGACTGATTTTTTTTGGGCAAATTTATATACAATGTATTTCTTAGCCTTATTTACCTCTTCTTTATTTCTAATTGAACATCTAGGATTGTTACAGACATCTTGTCTATGAGTGTGTCCTAATTACTTTGGTACAGACAAAAATTCCAAAAAAATGCTACGTTCTACAAATTATAGAGCTTACTGGAATAGGTAACAATAAATATTATGAACTATACGTGTTACATGAAGCATTATAATTATACAGTAATTATCCCATAACATTACACTTATTGAAAACCTGATCAAAGAGTTGTTACAGAACTTAACGTAGACTTCAATAGTTAATACAGGAATTTTACTAAATTATTGCACCAGTAATAATTTTACAATTACATGACCTACAAACAATTATAGCTTTTTGCACTTATTGGTCACGTGAAGTAAAATTCTATTTTAACACTTTATTGTAGTTGATTTCGCAAGGAAAATTTGTGGTATTGATTGAAAACTTTTTTATACTAAATCACATTGCAGCATAATTACAGAAGTTAACAGTTAAAGCTGTTTACCAACACCAGCAAATAATTTAATCTATATAATATAAGCAAAGCAAAATGAGTGTGAAAACATAACAAAAAACTGTCATTGTGGGGTGATAATTAAATTTGATAAATATTAGATATGGTCAAAATATTATCATAAAACTACATAATTCAACTTTAAGAAGTTAGTAGACTAGATGTTCAATCACTCTAGCACTGACCATGCTATAGTTAGAGAGCTAGCTATATCATTGAACGCTAATTAGACAGACAGTCAGTGTCTGTGCCTACACATTATTTTACAACTTATGATCATATTTTCCAGCCGACAGTGTGCTACACCAAGAGTTGCATTGCACCAGAATTGCCCGACAAACTCGATGCCCAAAGAATAGTGGAAGTCTACAAGAGCAGGGGGAAGAAAGAAGGCGGGTCCTCCAAGGTTGAGGTCACATAATGGGAACCTGGCAGCGACTGAGACGGTCGGAAATACAGCGGACGTTGCCATGGCATCATTATCGTAACAGTAATTGCTCGATGCTGCTGTGGGCGATCGGGTTCACCCGGAATCTGAGTTATGATAAGGCAAGTGAGGGATAAATCATAGGCAGCAGTTGTTCTGTAGGGGGCGGATGCTCGAGCGATGAGCAGGAATGATAACTTACCTATTAAACTGGCGGAGCATTGGAGTACGCCTGCTAGCTAGTGAGTAGGCACTCTTGTGGGAAGAAATGAGTGAATGGTCAGTGAGGTAGGGTATGGTGGAGGAGGGTAAGTTAGGCCAGGGACAGTATAAGCTGATGGGTAGCTATAAGAGATACAGTATGGAGTTGTTTGTTTTAAAGTTTTTTCGGGTTACTATAATTTTAGGGCTTTGTGAGATAATGCGAATAAATGACAAAAAAAATTGTTAATATAGTTGGATACGATACTGGTTGTGATATATGTCAGGACAATAATAAGTTTGTGATTGGAGAGTGGGATCGGAAATTTAAAGAATCCAGCTGGGTGTTTATTGTTATTCGTTGCTAGAAAGGCTTGGGGCAAACTGGACTTGGGATGCCTCCCAGCATCCATTGCATTAGTTATTGTAATACCAGTCTGCACCATGGCCCAGCCCCAGTGTACAAGTGGCAGGCTTGGGTGGTTCAACGTCTGTAGTATTTGACTCCTGCATTGAACAGTGCTGTCTAATCCTCCAGTGACAGCACAGGCGGCCCCAGGTTGTAGCGGGGCATTTTTGCTTGATTTGTCAGGGGGTGGACCACTGAGCGGACCAGTGTGCTTTGAGTTTTTTGCACAATTCAGACACCAAGACAAATGGAGGGCAGAGTCTGGGGGCATCAAATCGAATCTGCATATCATGGAACTGGGGAAGCTGCAAATTTTCGGCGAGCTGCTCTTTCAGGCACGTGTGCTGGGTTGCCTCCAGTCACATCCTGAAATTCGGTGTCCAGGTAAAGGTACTCAAGGGCCACCACCGGGCCTTCCTCATGGCCAGCCATGCCCATTCACTCAGGGTCAGGGTCATTTGGGACTATCACTCAGACGTCATGTTTGCATGTATAACAATATCCTCAAGTCTTGCTATTTCTTGTATTACAAGTTTACGCATGAATGCAGAGGGCTGCAGCCAAGGGTGTGGTTTAAGGTCCGAGAAGCAGTGGTGCAGTAGTGGGGGTGTAGGGTAAAGGGATATCATTAGGGAATAGGGGTTGTAGTTCATGCCATCTTGATAGTGCTAAAGCAAGGCGGGGGGAGGCTAGGAAGGGTAGCATGCGTTGGGGGTCTAGAAGCTGTGAGTCAGTTGGTGTTGTGCAAGGCAGTAGGGTTGGGATAATATCGAGCATATTAAGTAGCCGTTACTAAACACTGTTATGCAGATGCAGTGACTGGAGATTTGGTACGGCTGCCACTATTTACAGCAAAAGGTTTAAGTCTCAACAAAGGTCACCATACATATATAGAGATCTTTTGACTCTTGAGCATGGAAAAGATACAGATGATGCTCCTCAATGGCAAGTTATGGTCTCCCCCTTCCTCTTGCAGAAGTGAGTGCTGGCACTCAAGTCCCACCCAGACGGGGAATTTGCACAATACGTGTGAAATGGCTGTTATCATGGTTTTTTACTCAGGTGTCACAATATGGACTGTCCAAAACAGCTGAATCGTAATCATCCATCAGCAGCAGTGAGGAATGTATAGTGTCTGAGTATATCCAGTCGGAGTTGAGGCTAGGAAGATTGGTTGGACCCCTCCCAGGCCATGTGGAATTGCGTGTGCAAACTAATCATTTCTGTTTCATACCTATAAAACCACATCAAATTGGCAAGTAGAAACTAATTGTGGATCTTTCCTATCCTAGGGCTGGAGGTGTGAATGCCGGCATATCAGAAGAGGCTGCATCAATTTCGTACATGCGGATGGACGATGTAGTGGAATGTATTCAGACATTGAGAGCCGGTGTACAAATGGTGAATATTGACTTGGAGTGTGCCTATAGACAGTTTCCGGTGCACCCTAAACTGTCTTGACAATTAGAGTCAACAAAATTTACAAAACTATAGAGGTTAACAAACTAGTTATCAACACATTATACACCAATTTACAATTTTTTATGGTTGTCAATGAACACTTTTCTAGCAGTGTATATTAGATAGAGTATCAAAAAGACCAGACCTGTAACACTTGGACTCTCTGAATTATTATGTAAAGCTATCCAGCAACTTGACATTGAGCTTTTATAATGGGTATAACTAACTTTGTTGTCATTATAATACTTTAGCTAGGAATTATAATGACCTTTTAGTTACAACACACCTAAGGCAAAAACAAAATGGATATTAAACTAAACAACTGCAATATTATCATACCTGTAGGTGGCTGAGTTGTTGTTGCTATGAATTGTTGATATGGCCCATCCCCCTCTTTGTTAACAGCTGCTATTCCAAATATGTAGGAAGTGCCAGGGAATAATGAAGTAGCTACAAATGATGTGTCAGTAGTTGTTACTGGTCCAGTAGTAATAAAAGTTTTAGTATAACGAATTTTGTAGCTTGTAACTGGAGAATTTTGTAGGAGACAAGCCACTGGCTGCCATGAAATAGTGATACTAGTGAAGTTGTTGTCTTCCAATAATATTTCTTGAACTGTACCACTTGGAACTATAAAGACAATGTATAACAGAAGCAGTAATTTAGTTAAGAATAATAAAGCATATGTTTTGGTTGTTCACGTGTATTCAGATTTTTCTAAAAATATTATGTATTATACCAGAATTTGTAATAATTTTGGGGAATTATGTGTATATATTATGTATTGTAATAATTACTCCATGGGCACAGAGGGACTATTGTCGGTGAGGTGCAGTTATTGGACAATAATCCCGACATTGCCATGGGTTAACTGGTTTATACCATAATGTGACTACTATGTTTACTAACTCAATGACAAGCGGGTCTTTTTGTGAGGAAATAATGGAATTTATTAATGGAGATACCAATATCCACACCAGCATATAAATGCAACTTTTGCTTCCTGTTGTTCTTTTGCTGTAGTCTCATGATCCTCATCATCTACTAAAGCTGGTATCATTGGCAGGCACTGAGGGGGGAAATACCGACCATTGTTTGAGTGCTACCTCTACTACTCAAATGTTTTATGCGGGTGTTCTGGAGAAAATAATACAGAAGATAACGGGGCACAAGTCACTTGACGCTTTGTGTAATTATGAAAGACTAAAGTAAAGACAGCATCAAGAAATTTCAAATTTTATGAGCAACCCAAATGACCAGAAGATAAACAAAAAAAAAAAAATTTTCCAACATTCACAATCGTCAAGCACCTCTTTTCCTGTCATTATATGTTTCAGTAATTTATATAGTTGCACTATCAACATTGCCACCATTCAAACTTCTAATACACATCAAACTCAAAAGGGTTTGAACATATTGTCTTATCTATGAACGCTGAATACAAAACATAGCCTTTATATTTTCTTTTGTTCTTATGTATATGTGCATATTTATTCCATTACTTCATCCGTTCTATTCACTTAAAGTGGAAAAGACAATTGCAACTATCTACATGATTGTAACCAACTAGCAAAGCTTTAGAATTATATTGTGTGAAAAAATATTGCCCGTTGCCTTTTATAAATGTCTGAATTATAGTTGAAAACTGTCTGAGTACAAAAGCACACACAGCCAATATACAATGCCAGAGGAATATTAACTGAGGAATAACATTTTTTAACCTATGGCCGTTACCTCAGCAACTATGATATAAATATATATATGACTCAACATACTTGCTGTTTGAGTAGTGAAGGATTCTGTAGCTGTTAATCTATTTCCAGTATTAATTGCTGTTACAGTGATGTCATATGTTATGTTTTCTTGTAAACCAGATAGAGTATACATCCTCATGGATCCTGAGATTGTTTGGCTTCCACTTGGAGCATCAGAACATCCTGCAGTTCTGTTGTAACTTATGATGTAATTTTGTACTGCATCAATATCTGGCTGTGTCCATGTGAGCATCACTGAAGTTTGTTGAACTGTTCCTTGTATATTTGTAAGACTGCTTACTAAAGACATAAAGTATAAGTGTGTTGAGATGCATTTCAAGTCGCTCTTTAATTACAAATCATATTCAATCATAAAGTGCAATCTATCACTATACTTGACAATTCATAATGCTGACTTAAGCAAGAAACTAATACTAATACTACTACTACAATTACTGTCTTATTACTTACATGTAAGTATTATTATATGTGTACTACTCGAAACATCCACATTGTTGACATATACTGAAGAGGCTGTGTATTGACAACTATATTGTGCACCATCTTCACTCAGTGGCAGAGGACTCAAGTTCAATTCTCTATTATTCTGATTTGGTACAACTTTCCCATTTCTTCTCCATTGATATGATGGTGAAGTCACTTCCAAAGAAGAAGGAGGTGTAGCTACACAGGTGAGGATGTAGTCACGAAGAACAACAGGTGACTGGTTCTCCATTATAGAGGTAAGTATATCTGGAGCTAAATATGTACAGCAGCATGAAATAAATATCACATTAAAATGACAAACTCACTTGTAACTGCTAATGGTACAGATCTACTGATACTAGATGCTGCAATAGTTACAGTACATGTATAAGTTCCAGCATAGGATTGTCTAACACGAGTTAGTATTAATAAATCCCTGATTGTAGTAGATGGAGCTGTAGCCAGTGGTGGAGTACGCATCATTTGTCCTGTCCAATCCACTCTAGCTATAGCAGGTCCAGATAGAATTCCAGTACATGTGAGAGTAACATTATCTTCACCAGCTACTCCACTAGGGTTGGGTGGAGTTATAGTAACAGAGGTGACTGTGACTGTACAAAATAGATTGAAGTATACACTTTAATTTTTTTATTATTGCTTGTATACCTTATCATTGATTGTCATTATTAATTTTATTTAGTGATATGTATTCAAATTTTGACAGTGGGCTACAAGGTAAAATTTAGAATTATGGAAACGAGTTCCTTATTTAAATTTAAGCCACACGCACTCAGATATTTGCATGCCTAATGAGGTTATAATGTAATATTTCTAGTTTCCTGTTTGGTGTTGTCTTAAAGAATCATGAAAAAATAAATGATGGTTTTACTATTATTAAATTTTAGGTTCAAAGTTGCTAATTGTCCACAAAAGAAGAGCTAAGGTAAGAAGATCAGACACAAAGAATTGATGCTCTCCAAATTGTTACTGCATTTATTGGATATAACAAACACAGTGCACGTGTTGTATATGAAGTTCACTTTTTCAATTGTGCATATTTTTCTGGATAAATTGTTCAGAGATGAAGTTTAACTGCCCAATCTAAAACTCAGTGTGAAAAGTGTATGCAAACTAACTAGTTGGAGTGTCTTTACAATAGTCACTTGCGGTACTTTCCTGATATTGTAAAAGCAGTTAGATAGCTATGGGTGAACATGAAAGTATGTCAGTGGAAATACTAAATATACTAACCTTAAAAAAAAAGAAGTAAACTTTCAATAAGATGTGGCTGCTCTCAGCCAGCGATACTTCTAATGGCCAAAGATTTCTACCGTAAAACTCATATAACCGAAAGGTACTTAAGTATGATCTTAGAAGCGCAAGATCAGCTCACAACTGACAATATTTGAATTAGCTGATCATCTTGCACTAAAAATATTCAACCTTAAAAAATTGCTGTTTGTCAGCAAGTGTGCCAGTTCCGAAATTGAGTATACGTGGTATTTTATGTATGTTTGGAGCTGAAAGTCATTGTTATATCTTAATGATGTAGAATCAAGAGTTAGTTTGAATATAAATGCAATATAACTCCTCTACAAGCACTTTTATACCAAGTTCCTACCTATTCATGTTGGTGATCCTACTTACGAAACAGTGGATATTACAGCTCCAAACTTGACTTATTTTTTGACGCTTTAAGTCAAATCTCGGTAATTCACTCCTAACTGTCATTCATTTTGATGAGTTATCTATTAAAGGAGGTTTTTATCGCTTTAACTGGATCAGATAATGTGGATGCATGCATCAAACTATCTGGAAAACTAGACAGTCAAACTAAACAATGTACAAAACAAGCAATGGATATATAAAACATTAACTCTGCTTATGTTTAGTACTCTATATATTACATTTCAAAAATGTGTGCACAGAAAAATGCTGACTTCAGCAAATGGAGAGGAGACCACTAATTTGTTTCAAACTTCAATATAACAGACATTTTCAGTATTTTGAAAACATCCGCTAGTTTTTATCACTTATATATTTGAAATGATACCCTTCTATTTGCCAGGACTCAGTATGCAAATTAGTGTAAGCATTAACTATAGAGAGACACTTCAGCAATATGTACAAGCAGTGAGTTACACTACTGTACAACAAATAACTTCACAATTATCTTTGTGATATTCTCAGTCAATTATACATTATCTACATGGTTCTGTTATACTTACCAATTATTACTATTTCGTGTGGAGGACTTGTTCCCATTACAGAATTCAGAAAATATATAGATGAAGCTGTGTACAGACAGATATATTGTGTTGTATTCTGGGTTAATTGTAGTGGACTCAAGTCTAACTGACTACTATTCTGTTCTATCAATAGAGTATTTCCCTCCATCCATGAATATGATACTATCATTAATGTTGATGGAATATTCACATTACATGTGAGTATGTAATTGACTGACACTGTTGGAACTCTACTTTCTGTAATGCTGGCTGATGTTTCAGGAACTGTGTAACATTGAATATTATAAATTAATATTTATACATTAATAATAAAATACCTGACACTGATAAAGTGACTGAAGTCATTAGAGTAGAACTGTTAATTGAAGCCATACATTGTACAGATGGATTGTATTGGCTCACTCTCTCTATTCTCAACATATCTGTGAATGTATTTGTACTCCCTTGTACAGCCTGACCTTGCTGTGGACCACGAGATACTTGACCAGTCCAAGTAAATGATGGTGTACCTCTACCAGTTATAGTAGCAGTACATGTTAATGTAAGAGACTCTCTAGCAACAACTTCTGGGTTGATAGGTGATATTGAGACAGAACTGACTATAAATATTAATGGAGTAAGCATCAGTTCAATTTGATTGTTTAGTTGATATTTTAAAGTTGCACAGTATTGCAAAAATTTTATGAAGACATCTCTTTTATTTTTCAATAAAATTTTCAAATATTTACTTTATAATGCATCTTACATAAAAGGGCTAACTATTAAATTGCTGCCTTTGATGACATACAAAAAAGTTGAATTGTAACTCATATAGTCATATTTATGCAATGCCAATCAAAGTATATGATTATATGACCATTACAGTAATATAGAGAATGGGAATGGATGATAAGTAATTCAACTCTTTACATTAATTTCAACAGCAAATATGCAAGTGTGAAATTGGCATCATCAAAATAAACAAAACAGAAATAATCTAGCTACACTATTTACCTGATAATGTATTGATGACATTAATTGTTGCATTGACAAGAATTCCATTACTATCAGGTACTGAACATGTATATATTCCCAGTGGTCCAACTGGAGTTCCAATACTTGCCAGACGAACTTGTTGAGCAGCAACTACTCTGTATAATGTGTCTGTAGTCTCGCCCAAGTTTGATGTAGTTAAAGCTGAACCTAAGGGAGTGTACCAGTTCCCAATAGCTACCATTACACTCCCGGCAATTCTACAACAAGCCATATTGACATAACTGGTGTCACATATTAATGTATTTCCAGGATCTTCATGATTAGAAGGTTGACCTCCTATATCAGTCATATTTACAGATTCTCCATCACCAAGTGTTCTTGATCCAATTCTAAAATATAATGCTGCAAATAAATGAAACAGTAAATACCAGATAACATTTTTTCACTTGTCTCTCTTCATAATTTCAGCAATGTCAGCATATTAATTAATATTTTTAATTTATAGTTTGAAGTTTGTAGAACTATTTCTTGTATGTTTGTATGACTGCTTTTACTAAAGATATAAAATATAGAGTTGTACTTTAATTACAGATAATATTCTATCATAACGTGCAGTCTATAAATAATTGACAATGATAATGCCGACATAAGCAAGAAAATTGTACTAATACTACTACCAGTATTACTACTTGTAGTACTTACATGTAATTGTTATTGTATGTGTGGGACTGGTAACATCCACATTGTTGACATATACTGAAGAGGCTGTATACTGACAAGTATATTGTGCACCGTTTTCAGTTAGTGGTAGACGTCTCAAGTTCAATTCTCTATTATTCTGATTTGGTACAACTTGTCCATTTCTTCTCCATTGATATGATGGTGAAGTCACTTCCAAAGAAGAAGGAGGTGTGGCTACACATGTGAGGGTATAGTCACGAAGAACAACAGGTGACTGGCTCTCCATTATATAGATCGGTATAGTTGGAGCTAAATATGTACAGCAGCATGAAATAAATATCACGTTAAAATGACAAACTCACATGTAACTGCTACTGATACAAAACTACTCATACTAGATGCTCCAATAGTTACAATACATGTATAAGTTCCAGCATAAGATTGTCTAACACGAGTTAGTGTTAATGAATCCCTGACTGTAGTAGATGGAGCTGTAGCCAGTGGTGGAGTACGCATCATTGGTCCTGTCCATTCAACTCTAGCTATAGCAGATCCTGATAGAGTTCCAGTACATGTGAGAGTAACATCATCTGCACCAGCTACTCCACTAGGGTTGGGTGGAGTTATAGTGACAGAGATGACTGTAACTGTATGAAATAGATTGAAATATGTACTTCAATTTAAAATTATTATGTGTATACCTTATCATTGATTGTCACTATTTATTAGTGATAATGTATATAATTTTGAGAATGGGTTACACGGGAAATCTAGAAATTATTGAAAGGTGGTCCCTATTCTCATTCAAGTCACACCCACTCAGACATTTTCATGCCTAAATGAAGTTACAATGTAATATTTCTAGTTTCATGTGTTTGGTATTGTCTTAACGAATCATGAAGATAATTTTTTTTACTATTGTTAGCTAAGTGTTTACTTAGTTTGAAGTTGCTGATTGTCCACATAATAAAGAAGAGCTAAGGTAAGAAGATTAGACACAAAGAATTGATGCTCTCCAAATTGTTTCTGCTTTTATTGGATATAACAAACAAACTGTAGTTATTATATAAGAAATTCTACTTTGTACATTGTTCCCAATAAATTGTTCTGAGGTGAAGTTGTAACTTTCCTTTCTAAAACTTAGAATGAAAATTGTGAGTAAACTGACCAGTTGGAGTGCCTCAACCATGGTCACTTGCAGTCTTTTTATGATTGTTATATTATTGGTATTGTTGATATGATAACAGCAGTTAGATAGTTATGGGTCAACATGAGAGTATATCAGTGGAATATCATCTATACTAACCTTTACAATATGAAGTAAAGTGGCTGGTCTCAGCTAGTGATGCTTTCAGTAGCCAAAGATATTTCTACTGTTAAACTACACAAACCTCTCACAACCCAACAATATTTAAATAAAATCTTAAATGTGCAGGATCAGCATACAACTGACAATATTTGAAGCAGCTAATTATAATTTTGGGCACTAAAAGAAAATTTGACCCTCTAAAATTTCTGTTCGTCAGGGAGTTGTGCCTTTTAGGAAATTGAGAAAGTGGTATTTTATGTAATTTTAAGATGAATAAGGGGTCTTTATTTTAAGTCATTATTATATTTCAATTACTTAGAATTAAATGTTGATTTGGATATAAATGCAACAAAACAAGCAATTACATCAAGTTCCTCATGACGTTTCTCCTATTCAATTTGGCTATACTAATTACAAAACAGATGCATGTGGTTATTATAGCTCAAATCTTATTACCTGATTTATTTTGACACTTTCAGCAAAATCTCAGTATTTCACTCCTTATTGTCATTTATTTTGATAAGTAATCCAATCTTCAATTACTGTATTTGAATCAGACCATGCAGCTGCATGTCAGAGCAAACTAGCTGGTAAACAAGCCACTCAAATCAAATGAACAAGAAACATAAACCAGCATAAAGTAAATATATTAGCTCAATTTGTGCCTCGTATTCTACACATTACATTTCAAAATTGTGTGTACACAGAAATACTGATTTCTCCAAATGGAAAGGAAACTACTGATTTTTTTGTTTCAAACTTCAACACAACATCCCTTTTTAGAAATTTGAAAATATCAGCTAGTTTTAATCACTACATTTGAAGTCTGGACTCAGTCTGCAAAAGAGAGTAAGCATTAACTATAGAGATGCAATATAATATATAATATATATATATATATATGTAAGTTGTGAGTTAGACTTTCCAAATGGAAAGGTTACTTAAACACCATTGAACCCTTTCTGCCTATACTCTTGCTAATTAGATTTGACTGTGTTAATACACAACTGTTTAATGAATAATTTCACAATTATAAATTATCTACTCAGTTCTGCTATACTTACGAATTATTAGTACTTCATGTGTGGGACTTGTTCCCATTGTAGGATTCAAAAGATATGTAGATGAAGCTGTATAGTGACAAGTATACAGTGATGTATTCCGAGATAATTGTAGTGGACTCAAATCTAACTGATGAGTATTCTGTCCTGTCAATAGAGTATTTCCCTCCGTCCATGAATATGATGTTATCATTAATGTTGATGGAATATTCACATTACAAGTGAGTATGTAATTGAATGAAACTGTTGGTACTCTATTCTCTGTAATGCTGGCTGATGTTTGTGGAACTGTGTAACATTGAAAACTAGGAAACAATATTTATACATTGATTACAGAATTACCTGATACTGATATAGTGACTGAAGTAGTTAGAGTAGAACTGCAAATTGAAGCCATACATTGTACAGATGGATTGTGTTGGCTCACTCGCTCTATTCTCAACATATCTGTGAATGTGTTATTACTTCCTGGAACAGCCTGACCTTGCAGTGGACCACGAGATACTTGACCAGTCCAAGTAAATGATGGTGTACCACCTCTACCAGTTATAGTAGCAGTACATGTTAATGTAAGAGACTCTCCAGCTACAACTTCTGGGTTGATAGGATATATTGAGACAGAACTAACTACAAACATTACACAAGTAAAAATTAGTTTAATTGATTGCATAGTTGTGTTGTTGTTTTTTGATATTTTGAGTTACACACTATTGTAAAATGTTGCATAAAGACATCTCTTTAATTGTTTCAATAAAATTTTCAAATATTCTACACTACTCTATAGTTCATCTAACATGAATAAACCAACTAGTAAATTGCAGTCTTTGATGACACTCAAGAATGTTGCATTGTCACTCAGAAATTTATGTTATGCAACAAATTAAAGTGTCATTTCTACTAACTGCAAAGAACTGGTAAAATGATGGAAGTGATCTGATATATTAAAATATTTGATTACTTAATTTGCTAGAGAGTCACTTTGCCAGACATGATGACCATGACAGTAGTATAGAGCATGGGAATAGATAATAAGCAATTCAGCTCTTTGCATTAATTTCAGCAGCAATTTTGCTATAGTGAAGTTTGCATCATCAAAATATAAAATAAAACAAAACAAAACAAAAATAATCTAGCTACACTATTTACCAGATAATATATTGATGATATTAATAGTGGCATTGATAAGAATTCCATTATTATCAGGTACTGAACATGTATATATTCCCAGTGGTCCAGTTGGAGCTCCTCTAATTGCCAGACGAACTTGTTGCGCATTCAATACTCTGTATAATGTATCTGTAGTCTGTCCTAAATTTGCTAAAGTAATAACAGCAGAACCTGAGGGAGTGTACCAATTCCCAATAGCTCCCATTCCACTGTCTGCATTTCTACAACACGCCATATTGACATTTGTAGAGTCACATATCAATGTATTTCCAGGATCTTGACGATCAGAAGGTTGACCTCCTATTTCAGTAATATTTACGAAATCTCCGTCACCAAGTGTTCTTGTTCCAATCCTAAAGAATAAGTCTGCAAATTAATAAAACAATAAATACCAGATAACATTCTTCATTCAACTTTAGCAATGTCAGCTGTAATATATTGAATTTGTTGTTTGAGCATCACTGAAGTTTGTTGAACTGTTCCTTGTATGTTTGTAGGACTGCTTACTAAAGACATAAAATATTGTATGTAGGTGCATTTCCAGTTGCACTTAATTACAGATTATATTCAATCATAAAGTGCAGTCTATAATTAATTGACAATGATAATGTTGACATATGCAAGAAAAGTGTACTAATACTACTACTACTACTACTACTACTACCATAACTCCTTACGTATAAGTGTCATTGTATGTGTGGGACTGGTAACATCCACATTGTTGACATATACTGAAGAGGCTGTGTACTGACAAGTATATTGTGCATCATTTTCACTCAGTGGCAGAGGACTCAAGTTCAATTCTCTATTAATCTGAATTGGTACAACTTGTCCATTTCTTCTCCATTGATATGATGGTGAAGTCACTTCCAAAGAAGAAGGAGGTGTGGCTACACAGGTGAGGATGTAGTCACGAAAAGGAATGGGTGACTGGTTCTCCATTATATAGATCGGTATATCTGGAGCTAAATATGTACAGCAGCATGAAATAAATATCATATTAAAATGACAAACTCACCTGTAACTGCTAATGGTACAGATCTACTCATACTAGATGCTCCAATAGTTACAGTACATGTATAAGTTCCAGTATAGGAATGTCTAACTCGAGTTAGTACTAATGAATCCCTGACTGTATTAGATGGAGCTGTAGCCAGTGGTGGAGTATGCATCATTTGTCCTGTCCATTCAACTCTAGCTATAGCAGGTCCTGATAGAGTTCCAGTACATGTGAGAGTAACATTATCTACACCAGCTACTCCACTAGGGTTGGGTGGAGTTATAGTGACAGAGGTGACTGCAATTGTACAAAATAAAATCAAGTGTAAACTACTATTTATGAGTATTTTGTGTATATTTTATCGTTGGTTGTCAATATTTGTTTGCTTAGCTTATACCAAGTTCCAAATGACTTTCTCCTATTTAATTTGGAAATGCTGCTTACAAAATAAAAAATAATACAAAACAAAACAGAAATAATCTAGCTACACTATTTACCAGATAATATATTGATGATATTAATAGTGGCATTAATAAGAATTCCATTATTATCAGGTACTGAACATGTATATATTCCCAGTGGTCCAACTGGAGCTCCAATACTTGCCAGACGAGCTTGTTGCGCATACAATACTCTGTATAATGTATCTGTAGTCTGTCCTAAATTTACTAAATTAATAACAGCAGAACCTGTGGGAGTGTACCAGTTCCCAATAGCTCCCATTCCTCCACTGTCTTTATTTCTACAACACGCCATATTGACATTTGTAGTGTCACATATCAATGTATTTCCAGGATCTTGACGAACAGACGGTTGACCTCCTATTTCAGTAATACTTATGAAATCTCCGTCACCAAGTGTTCTTGTTCCAATTCTAAAGTATAAGTCTGCAAATTAATAAAACAATAAATACCAGATAACATTCTTCATTTAACTTTAGCAATGTCAGCGTGTAATATATTAAATTTGTTGTTTGAGCATCACTGAAGTTTGTTGAACTGTTCCTTGTATGTTTGTAGGACTGCTTACTAAAGACATAAAATATTGTATGTAGGTGCATTTCCAGTTGCACTTAATTACAGATTATATTCAATCATAAAGTGCAGTCTATAATTAATTGACAATGATAATGTTGACATATGCAAGAAAAGTGTACTAATACTACTACTACTACTACTACTACTACTATAACTCCTTACGTATAAGTGTCATTGTATGTGTGGGACTGGTAACATCCACATTGTTGACATATACTGAAGAGGCTGTGTACTGACAAGTATATTGTGCACCATCTTCACTCAGTGGCAGAGGACTCAAGTTCAATTCTCTATTATTCTGATTTGGTACAACTTTCCCATTTCTTCTCCATTGATATGATGGTGAAATCACTTCCAAAGAAGAAGGAGGTGTGGCTACACAGGTGAGGATGTAGTCACGAAAAGGAATGGGTGACTGGTTCTCCATCATAGAGATAGGTATATCTGGAGCTAAATATGTATAGCAGCATGAAATAAATATCACATTAAAATGACAAACTCACCTGTAACTGCTAATGGTACAGATCTACTCATACTAGATGATCCACTAGTTACAGTGCATGTATAAGTTCCAGCATAGGATTGTCTAATTCGAGTTAGTACTAATGAATCCCTGACTGTAGTAGATGGAGCTGTAGCCAGTGGTGGAGTACGCATCATTTGTCCTGTCCATTGAACTCTAGCTATAGCAGGTCCTGATAGAGTTCCAGTACATGTGAGAGTAACATTATCTACACCAGCCACTCCACTAGGGTTGGGTGGAGTTATAGTGACAGAGGTGACTGTAGCTGTACAAAATACATTGAAAGTATATACTTTACTTCATCATTATTATGTATGTACCTTATCTTTGATAGTCACTATTTTTTGGTGATATGTATTTAAATCTGACAGTGAATTACGGGGGAAATCTAGAAATTATGGAAAGGACTTCCTTATTTTCATTTAAGCCACACCCACCTAGACATTTTCGTGCCTAATATTTTTATTTTTAATTTGCTTGATACTCAACTTTGCTTAACATTATTTGAGCCTCTTCAAAAGACATGATTACAGTATAGAGCATGGGAATCAATGGATAATAAGCAATCTCTCTACATTAATTATGCCAACACCAAATTTGCTAGAGTGAAATTTGCATCATCAAAAAATACAGCAAAACTCAACTAAACTAAACAAAAATAATCTAGCTACAGTATTTACCCGGTAATATATTAACCGTTGCATTGATAAGAATTCCATTACTATTTGGTACTGAGCATGTATATATTCCCAGTGGTCCAACTGGAGCTCCAATACTTGCCAGACGAACTTGTTGAGTATGCACTACTCTGTAAAATGTGTCTGTAGTCTGTCCTAAATTGGTTAATGTAAGAACAGGAGATCCATTGGGGAAATACCAGTTTCCAATAGCTCCAACTCCCATTCCAGTGTCTTTTTTTCTACAACACTCCATATTGATATTAGTAGTGTCACATATTAATGTATTTCCAGGATCACTGCGAATAGATGGTTGATGTCCTATATCAGCAATATTAACAGAATCTCCATCACTGAGAGTTCTTGATCCAATTCTAAGCAATAAGGCTGCAAATTAACATAACAGTAAACACTAGATAACATTCTTCTATTTGTCTCTCTTTATAACTTAAGCAATGTCAGCATATTATTTATTAATTTTTTTAATTTTTAGTTTAGAGAACTATGTTTTGTATAATAAATGCACCTAACATTTATTACTAAAACTTACTAAATCATGCGAGAACAACACTTATCAGTTAAACTGTAAGAAGACTCAAACAACTAGAGTAAATGGAATTAAGAGAATGGAGAGCTAGTTAAATTATATAGAATTAAGTAACATAAAGCAATAACTAGACTCAAATTCTGGGTTTGCTTCCCATTTACAATTAATTGGAAGAAAGTGATCAATTGTCAGTGTTCTAAATATCAATTTAGACAGGCAAAATACATTGGTATTTATTTGTTTTCATCATTATAAACATTTTATAGCTGGATTTTCTATGCAGTCCGAGTTCATTTAAGTTTGATGATGTGTAGAAATGAGACTCAAGAATTTCAGTAGAGACTAGTTTAGGTTAGGTGTTATTTGTGAGTTTAACTATTAATCATTTTCAACGTAACCACTGTATTGATTTGAGTATCAAAGAGACCAGAACTGTAACACTTGGACTGTCTGAAACATTGAACTTTTATAATTCTAGCTAACTTCGTTATGTATAATCATAGCTATCCCACACGAGTACCAACTTTATCTAGACTTCTTACAAAGGGATGTACAAGAATGACTCAACAAAATTGGAGAAAAGAAGTCAAAGGTGGCTGGCATTCCCTCTAACTCAGTATAGGTACTACTACTACAACCACTTCAGTTGAAGTCTGATTGAACTCCTCTCACTTTATTAGTCAACGCCTATCGTGGCTAAGTGTAGGTGGACTTACATAGGTATTTGCGTTAAGGGTCAATGATAGTTCTCTCAGCAATTACTTTTGTTCTGAAACAGTCACTACATTATTTGAACTGAATATTATGTGTCTCATATTATTCTTATTTCTAATAAAGTTTACCAGTTTACATTTTACAGTTAAGTTCTGTTTTTTATCTCCGTGCATTTTCCCATGTTTATTTTGTTACGTTTAACTGCTCTTAGTTTATTTCTAATTGTACTCAACTTTCTTGTCATACATTTATGTGTTACTTAATAATAATCTGTATTTAGACTCACCAATCTAAATATAGCTAACCAAATAATTTTGGAGTGGATTTTAATTAAGGTCATATTTATTATTTGTGTCCCTGAATTTTTGCTGAAAATCTTGGAGCCTTATGTTCCAAATAGCTACAGACAACCTTTCTTTTATAACTTGTTTGGCTGTCTTCACAATGTTTCAACACAGAATATATAGCCACAGTTCTAATTTATTTGGATTGAATTATACATTCTTGTAAATAGTAAATTTTCTAACAATGAAGAACTTAATGCAATGGAGAACTTACACCACTTTTGTATCAAATAAAACATTGCAGTAGCTTCTAATAGTTCTAGTTCTAATAGGTAAACATTTAATACTCAGAATTGAAAGTAGTTGGACTTCATTATTGCACCAGCTACTACTCTGGGTTGTTCAAGCCTTTATTGTGAAAAAAAAATCACCCAACTTTAAGCCATTTGAGATTTCATAGCTACTCTATTTGTATAGCCTAGTATGGTTTTCATCTCATTATTTTGTAAAGTAGTTTCATATAGCTACCACTGAAATAACATTTTGTGGAAAAGGGAAATTTTGAAGCCTATTCTAAAAGTACAATAATTTTGATTTTGTCACGTCCATATCTGCATCCATAGTCTGTCTATACAATATTTGCACAATTATGATACATAATGCAAAAAAATCTAATTTTATACTATGCAAAATATAAAGAAAATTTAGCTACTCCTAATGTCATTGATATTTGTATTAACTTTATGTACAAGATGTACAAGTTCCCTAAGGAAAACTAAACCTATTCTCAAGACTTATGTAGCTATCTACAGCCACTGTTTACGTTTACTATTTATTATATAATCCATATAGCATAATACAAATTTATTCATGATATCCATGACTAAAACTGTATTTGCATAATGTTTATGCTCAAATATAAGATAACATAATGCCTATGAAGCTATCACTAACCTCCATGAGCCACTATCAGTAAATTTGATAAAAACATAATGGAGGTCATCCTTTCTTAAATGGCTCCTGCTATAAAAACAAAACTCCACTACATGTCCCATTTATACTATGAGCATGCAAATTGACAGGAAGCGAACTATTAAAGGGTAGCTATGGTGAAAAACAACATTTACTGCAAATACCATGAAAACTACCCTCATAATCATGTATAAAGATAGCCCTAAACCATTTGAAACTAAGTGGATGCTTCCAATAGCACCACTATTCATTAGTTTCCTTAAAATTTACTTCCTGTTGTGGGTGGGGCTTCTTGGTGACTCTTTCGAGACTTAGATAAGCAGGAAGTATGGCTTTTTAGGCTTAGATTATGACTTTATAGGCTACAAGCTAGCCATTTTAGGCTGGGACTATTGCTTTTAGGCTGGGACTAGGCTTTTTAGGCTGGGATTATGGCATTTTAGGCTGAGACTATGGCTTTGAGGTAGGGACTATGGCTTTTAGGCTGGGATTATGGCATTTTAGGCAGGGACTATAGCATTGAGGGTAGAGACTATGGCTGAGACTATGGCTTTGAGGTAGGGACTATGGCTTTTAGGCTGGGACTATAGCATTGAGGTAGAGACTATGGCTGGGACTATGGGTTTTAGGCTGGAACTATGGCTTTTAGGATGGGACTATGGCATTATAGGTGGTGACTATGGATTCTATTAAATAAAAATAGATGACTATAGCTTAAAAGCTAAAGGTATCAGAATTGCTATGGCTGTGAAAATTGCCCCCTACACTGCTATAGCTACTAGAATCACTATTTACTGTCAGAATCCATAGTCCCAGCTTGAATAGTCATGGTTCAAAACTAAACACAAAATTCCAGCCCAAAATGTCATCTGGAAGAATTTCTGATCATGAAGTTCATCCACTATGCATAAACCAGTGCAGATAAAAGCAGCATATCTGCATGAGATAGTGATTCTGGTTAAGGTGCTTCACCTGTAAGCTTCTAGATTGGTAAGTTACCACAAAACAATTTCCAACTAGAATCTGGTGTACAAATATCCCAAACTAGAGATATGACAAGGTCCTTTTAGTATGTTATATAAAATATTGACCATTATTTCTCACTAAGCAGCAACTCTCCCACTCCAATTTTATGTGTTCAGATGGCCAAACATGAAAATAATTATTAAAGACGAGTTGTAAACAGGCTTATACTAGAAAAATATATTTAAATAATTTTATTGCCTATTGTTACATCATAGAAGGCAACACAATGTGATCAAAAGTACTTTGCTGGCACCAAAGGATGAATTAATGATATGTCATGTCTTTACTTTCTGGAATATAAAGGTTATCTAGGTTATAAGCAGAATTAATATAGTGTTGCTTGTAATGAGATGTTTGCAGCACCCAATGGTCCGAACAAACACTTGAAACCTTACTTCTTTAGCTATATTGTCTGGTATATCTCAGCACCTAACTTTAAAATATCAAGGTTTATAAACTGCTATGGCTATTGAAATTGCTCCCTTCACTACTTAGATAATAGAATCACTCATTAATGTCAGAATCAATAGTTCCTGCTTAAAAGGCAATTGTTCAAGCCTGAAAAACATAGTTCTACCTAAAATGTCATATTTTCAACATAAATAGCATATTCTCAGCCTATATAGTCATAGTCAAGACTGTTCCAGTCTAAGAAGCCATAGTTCCACCCTATATAAGCCTTAAAAGCCTAGACAGGAAAATAGTACATTATAAAGTTGATAAAATTTTATGTGTGGTGATTAAATGGTATTAAGTTAAGTATTTAACATTTTTTTCTAGTATTTTGCCTATTTTGTTAGTAATTTTGTCATTCCTAAAACATTTGACTTGATTTTTATGTACCATTGAATTTGTAACGAAAGTATGATCTGAACATATTATTTGCAAAACATTGTCTACTTCAGATTATGTGGGCTCAACAAATGCTCATTTTTTACAATATGCAAAGTATTATTGTTAATGGCAATATACAATTAGCTAAATATTTTATGTTACTTTAAAAAAAAAACATGTTTATTAGCTGTGGGTTAGTTTAAAATGTATACTCAACTAAAAGCAAACTTTGTAAATTCTCATTATTCTTGGAAATACTTGTAAACAAGATTTGACTAACATTGCACAGATACTAATGTCTGTACCAAAGAGTTCTAATACTGCTGGAGCTCTACATATTGTTGTACACCACCGTAAAACTCTTAATTGAACTACAGCTCATACACAATGGTACAAATATAGTGATATCAACTTCAACAAGTCAGTGGCTTGCTCTGGAAAATAAAAACACACTTAAGTCGCTCTCACTGGGCTTGTTCAAAGTGAATACAACAGTTTAAATTTTCTATCAAAACTTGGCTATCTTAAATATAAAAGGTCCTGGCACTATTTCATCTATTATACAATTCAAACACATGTGCAGTGTTTATACTATAGATATGATACTCCAATCTTCAGTTTACATGTGCATGAGGATGATAAATATTAGTCCTTAGCCAATTTCTTTTCTTTTCTTTTTTGCTTTTTTTTTTGAGCTCAATAAATGTAGCAATTTTGCTTTTCTATTTATTTATTTAGTCTTTCTTTCCCTAATTTTTTTCCAAGAAATATTTATTATAATGTATTTTATTGGACAAATTAGGCATGTTAACATTACAAATGGTTTTAAGAAAGTTTCAGAATAAAGATTATATTAATAAAAATATTGTCTATTGGGTATGTTATGTAGCTGAATAATTTTAACAGAATATACGATTTTGCAGTGATTCCAGTGATAAAAATAGACATGATATTATGTATTACAGTAAGAAATGTTTCATGAGCTATACTGAAGAAATATCCTTAGATAAATTACTTCATGTCTTTAAATATCAAGCAGTAAAATCCATTTTATTTGAACATTTAGTAATTAATATCTTAGATCACTGCACAATTTCTGAAAAGGCTAAAAACATTACATCTACAATCTCACAGATTTAATGTATGAAGTATTAGCTACTAGAAAGATAGACAGCTATAGCTCACTTTCCCATTTTGTGCAATAGGAGTAAATTACTAGAAGTTCTTCCTTTTAAAACATTTACATTAATTGTCACGTCTTTCCCCTTTTTACCAGCTCATCCAACTATTCACATTATTCAAATATTATTTTGTTACACATTTTTATGCATTTATAAAAATACCAATGACTTAATAGTATTTGTGAGTGCACAAAGCCAGTAAGACTACTGAAATCATTACATGATTGTTGCATGTATAATAATTCCTTATATAAAGTATTATAGAGCATAACTATTGATGTTGTTGTCGTTCTTAGAGGAGCAAATATTTTTACTCAGCTATTATTCTAAAAGGTAAATAATTATTAAAGCACCATACATATAATGTGCATATAGATATTATGTATAATAATATTATTACGGCAGTCTGTCTGACTAAAGTAGCATTGTTTGTCAATAAGCTTAAACATAGCTTTCAAAATAAACAATGAAAAAAAGCCTGAATGATCTTGTAAACATGTTATGACATTTGTCTTACTCTTTAACAAACTAAAACCAAAACACTAAATAATTTTTATAAATATATTTTTTAGTTCCATTGTTGACAAGTTAAAAAGTACAAGCTCTGTATTTCAGTTCAATGCATCATTCATTAGTGTCTTACTCTTTAACAAACTGAAACCAAAACACTTAATAATTTTTATAAACATATTTTTTAGTTCCATTGCTGACAAGTTAAAAAGTACAGGCTCTGTATTTCAGTTCAATCTTATGCACGGAGATAAAGTAATTTAGGCAACTAATATGAGCATTGTATTGTCTAGCTATTTAGTAATATTTTTTTCTCCGTCCATGAAGAAAAAAATTAGAATAATAAGCAAACTTCTAATAATTTTGGATTAATTATGAGTTATAACTGATAGGTTCAATATCTGAGAAGAATAGTAGATGGTTATTTTTAATTAAATTGCCAATGAAAGAGTGAGTATGAGGATCTATGAGCAATTACCTCAATTTATGGCTGTGTTGTGATGGGGCTTGTGAGACTGCCAAAGGTAGGTAACTGCCTCCAGATCTGCCTGAGCTTCACATTGATGATCAATTTTCTACAAGTGTTTAATCAGCTGGACCAAGCAAGGGATTACTATGCCATCCTCAACCAACAGTGATTAATCTGGACGAGTTCTCAGTAGTCAGGGATTGAAAGTTTTATAATTCTTGCAACACTCAACACAGACTGCTCAGAAAACTAACTATGAACAAGCTATATAATTATAATAAACTAGCTAGAAGTGTTGAGCATGTGAAACAGAAATTTGAATACACAAAGTTGGGTACCATATAACCCCAGAGATGATAGACTTAATACCATTTTCAGACCTAAGATTTATGACCTATTATTGTGCTACATTTTGGCAGACAGACAGTCTGACAGACAGACAGACAGACAGACAGACAGACAGGACGACTACCATAACCCTCTTGTGCATGCATGCTGAGGGTTAATTACAACTACTCTAACCACCAAAATGCCCAGTTATTTCTGCATCAGGATACGGACTTTCTTCCTCCTAGTTCGCCAGTAGTTGAACATGCCCATAAAATGGATTTTGATACTGTAGCCGAAACATTAAACCAGGAGGATCAACTAGGCCCCATGGAAAGAAATATTATCAATTTTTTTCTACATTCCTTCATTGACTCTCCTCCTGGTCCCACTGCTACAATATCTGCAACATCGAAGGAAATTTTCAACAAGAATTTAAGACAAGATGAGACCGAATAAATATGCCAGAGAAGTCATTCCCTCTGAGAAATTGACCAAGTAGATGGATGTAACAGTGAAAGAGGCATTCGTGTACTTGAGGCTGATTATTCGAGAAAAGACCCATTCTTAGGAAAACATTTCTCATTAATGGAAAGAAGGATGTGTATTCTATTTCAAGAACAGTAACAACAGACACATCATGATACTGTGGTGATTGTGGGGTGTGGCTTTATCACAACAGAGTTCAATCTGTCTGCTTCATATAATCATATGAAAAAATCCTAAAATTACAAACATAGTAGTCTATATTATATATATATATATATATCATTTTGCTAGACAGGTTTTATATTATCCTAGTATAGCATTCCCACAAAAAATCAAGTTACTAAATGATTTTAAAGCAAGTGGCTAGTGAACATAACATAAAGCTATGAAACATGAGGTTTCGCCTATAGTTTTACATTACTGATGCTAACAATGGCAGACTTACTTTTAAACTTGCAGTTTCCAAAGGCGTAGAAACCAATCAAAGCTTAGGTCACGGGTAGAGGAGTGCTTTAGCTTCAATTTTTAATACATCGCCATCGTCTACTTCGAAGTGTACCACTCCTAGACAAGAAAAAATCTCAGGTGTGTTCAAGTTACCAGGTGCCCGTCTCGATAGCTTGTAAACAATTTATTTTGTTGGTTACAGGTCAAGCCAAAAAGCTAGAAGAAAAACAAAAACAAAAGGAACGAACAAACAAAATAAACAAAGAAATAAAATAATAAAAAAATAATTAAATTTTAAAAATGAAGAAAAAAAAGTTAGGTAATGCCATCTCAATTATGGCTAGAAAGAGCGGAATTCAAGACAATAAGCAACAGAAGAATTGATTAGTGGATAAATGAATTAAATTACACTATCTGGGAGGGGGTGGGGATTGGAAGGATGAGTTATCATGTAGCCAGGGGGATACGTTACCAAGCCACAAGCCAACTGCCATTGGCCGATCACAAATCATGGTTGAGATGCCCAGTCGATCTACCACACTTCTGTGGGGAAGTCTTTCAGTTCAGACTGTCGAAGCTGAAGTCCTCCCTGAGAGCCCTGCACGGTATGGGTTATGTTCAGGTTGAGTGTTCCCTTCAATGCTGCTGTCTGTGTTGCCCTCCCCAAGGTTTCCTACATCGTTTGTGCCTGTCCTCTCAGTCACATTCTGCACACTACAGTGTAGTTTGATAGTGTCATTCACCATACGTTGGAGACCAAACAATTTCGGAGTACACGCACGTACTCGTGATTTTAATATTAGACAATCGGTTAATCAAAGGAGCTGAAGAAATCTTGTATGCATAATGACAAAATTTAAATACCAACTGAGTATGATAGTTGGTACTGGCCATTGTGGTAAGCAGCTTATTTTTAATGTTTTGCAATGGAATAGAAATCATGATCCTATCAAGATGCAGAAGCTTACTTAATGTCTAAATATAAGTTAGACAGAGGCACCGAGGAAACTACCGGATTTAGGAATCCCGAAGGCCCTGAGCTGTAGCATCCCGAGCAAAGCGAGGGTGCTACTAGGGGCCTGAGGGTTTCCTTAATCCGGTAGTTTCCTTGGTGCCTCTGTCTAACTGATTTAGTCACTTAAAAAAAAGCTAGCTAGGTGATACAGCCGTTGTCGTAGGATTTGGTGACCCCACCCTACAGTGACCCCCGGTCACTGAATCCTTAGTTTTTGGTGACCGGGGTCACTCTATACTAGGACACCGTGACTCCCTGGGGTCACCTAATCCTAGATTTCAGTGACCCCCTCCAGGATATGGTGACACCCCCTCCTAGGACATAATCATAAGCTCTGTAGCTGTGGCTTATATCGCCTAATCCTTTTTTCTTTTTCTTTTCATTACATATTACTGTAGAGCAGTTCATCTCTTGTTTGACCTTAAAAAGTAATCTGTACAGTATACAGTAGGACTTAAGCTATCTGAATAATGTTAGTAGGGGATGTTCAGAAAGCTGAAGTATTTGAATAATTGAGCATCATAGAAAATGGATTAGTCTGCATGGGCTATGGAATTTTAAGTGTTCTTATAGCTACATAACTGAAGTGTTGGGATAGTTGTTGTTGTTTTAATTTATGAGTGACTACATATGCAATTTATGAATTGATCAAAATAAATAAAACAAGAAAAAACAAGAAATTCAACATCTTCCAATAGTGAACTCATATACTATTATGCAGTGAAAGTGTTGGGATAGTTGTTGTTGTTTTAATTTATGAGTGACTACATATGCAATTTATGAATTGATCAAAATAAATAAAACAAGAAAAAACAAGAAATTCAACATCTTCCCTAAAATAGTGAACTCATATACTATTATGCAGTGAAAGTGTTGGGATAGTTGTTGTTGTTTTAATTTATGAGTGACTACATATGCAATTTATGAATTGATCAAAATAAATAAAACAAGAAAAAACAAGAAATTCAACATCTTCCCTAAAATAGTGAACTCATATACTATTATGCAGTGAAATAGCATCAATAGCTATGTACTTTTATCAATTATGTCTTGAAAAGAGCAAATCAGATGTTAGGCACATGATAATTTTAGTTAGCAAACAGCTAAGCTTGGTAAAGCTAACAAGATTGAAATTGAACAAAGGCACACAGGTTGTATTGGTGATTATGCACACACTAACAAACCCACATACAAAATCCCATGTAAGAGCTGGTACTTAAAGGAAAAGAATTATGTAATACTCCAATTGTAATGACCAAGATATCAGTGTTCAAAATACATTCATGTACTTAGTAGTGGCAAAATATTAGCCAGCAAAAAAAATTTAGAAATGAATGAAATATAATAAAATGTTATGAATTGTTTCCATTTTCCATGCAATATTTACATATCCAATTCCCAGAAAAGTCATTATTAATTCCTTCAATACATCTTTTGTGATACCATTCTTCACAGTCAACACACTCCATCATGTCCCCATATGTTTCAGGCATCTTGCAGGAACAGTATATATCAAGGTGAAAGTATGGTAATTGGGTTGTCTTTCAATATCCTTTCTTGGATAGAGTAGGAAAGGCGAACAATTTTTTTTTCCAAAAACAATAATTCAAGTGAGAACGCATTTTCTTTTGATCGAATTCTATCTCTTCAATATTATTGCCTTGAAGTAAGTGAACAGCAAAAGCTATAGCAAACAAGCCGCAGTCACTTCCACCTGACTGTTGCTGAACTCGTAAAACGCGAACTGGAAGATATGTCTCTCGTCCATCATCAACTTGATTATCAATATATTTTCTATAGACTTGTGCTAGCTGGTGAGTAAGACAAGAAGAAAAGTCACTCGAGCATTTGCTGTCTGCAATAGTGACTTCTCCCCCAATAGTTGTTGATACCATCCAGTGATTAGCATTGATATGATGAATTTGAAGCGATTCACACCTACATTCAATCGGAGTAAATCGATCAACTTGTGAAAGAAGAGTAGATTGGAAGCCAGCAATGTCAGGATAATCTCTTCGAAGTAGCTCTTGTGCAAAATGAATATGTTCATCATTTAGCCAATCTCCAGATTTCAGTGTTTGCCTCATTGCTGCTGTGTACCTTGAACCCTGCAAACATAATATCATACAAAAAAAATCAATCAATCAAAGCATAGCAAAGTCATAACAATAATTACATTATGAGCTATAAAAGCAAAGTAACCAAATTTATTGTTTCAACATGTACATGAACATAAATAATGATCAACTCTAAATTTCATCGGCTGCTGGCTTTTTTCTAAAAAAATATATACATAGCTAAAAAGTAAAACCTTCTGTATTAGTTCTACCAAAATTCTTTATAATTTGCCATATGTAATTTACCACAATTCTGGCAGATTTCTTTGTACATGACCTTTGACCCTTATAGACTTTCAACTCCTTCTGTATATGAAGTGATTCCTGGGAATTTACTTCCATCTTAATTTTTTCATTTTTTTCCATCTTAATTTTTCCAGTTTTTTTAATCTCATCATCAAAGGAAACTTTGCAAAGTGGTTTATTTTCTTCTTGTGGTAGAGCACCATTTACCTGACATACTGGATTGTAATCATTATCGCACATTCTTTTATTGGCTGGAGTTGAAGCTTCTTTGTACAATTTGAGTCTATCAACATTAATAAGGCTTGCCATAATGGAATTTGTTTTCAGGTTTCGTAGTTGAGCAAGTTTATCTTTTAAAGTGACTATTTCATACGGACCCATCCACTTTGGTATCATTTTGTCTCCCTTCCTACAGTCACGTCTCGAATTTCTTAAAAGAACACAAGATCCAATTTCACATTCCTAGGTTATAAAAAGCATAAAATTACTTCGCAATAAAGAACAACAAGCACATACCTTATCCAACTTTCTCTTCTTATCATAATCTTTCTTGTATCTTTCTTGGGCCACTGAATATTACTTCCAGCTTTACTAAACATTTCATTTTGTACTTCCAACATTAGTTTCATTTTTTCTCCTAGCCCCTCAAACTCCTCTATTTCCTGATCTTGAACTATTGGATTTTTTACCTCTGGTCCCCTTTCCAATTCTACAGGTAATGTTGCTTTTCTAGTAATATAAACGGAACATTGCATTGTCATTTACTAAGAGCATGCTCAAAGCTCAGTGTGACAAGTGAGCTAGCCCAGCTATTAAAAATTGTCAAATATTTATGGTACAGGATACAGGGTTTATTTCAGGGGGGCAAGGGGGCTTTCGCCCCCCCCCCTTGGAGTAGGAGTGTATAGTTATGAAATCAAAATTGGAGAAATCACTAAATCAGTATTGATTTGTGAGAAAGACAAAACAGGTTAATTAATTATACTGATATTCTTCTATGTTTTCTGTTCCAAACAATTGCCCCCCCCCCCCTTCAAGTCAAAGCCACGCAGTTCACTGCATGCTTTGGCAGCTTCTGCACTTGTCACTTGTTGGCTTCCATGAACCACCTTCCTTCTTCAAGCCCCATTATCGTGATGATGATGGTATGCTTGTACCAATGAAAGCTATATTATGGAAATTTGCTTCGATCTTACCCAAGAGTGTCTCACTCACTCACCAACTAAAAACCAATTCTTTACCTCTTAAACATCAATTCAAAGGGAGTGAAGCCAGTTGATTTGTGCTTTGAGGTGCGAATTGAAAACAAAATTGGGTCCAATAAAGTATCCCAGTTATTTTGATTCTCATTTACTACTTTCAATAGGCAACTTTGAATTGTATGGTTGAACTTTTCCACTAGGCCATTGCTCTGTGGGTGATATGGAGATGTCATTCGATGATCTGTTCCCAGCAGTGTTTGTAATTCGCCATTAAGCTTATTAATAAATTCTCTGCCCTGATCTGATATTATTGTCTTTGGACAGCCAAATCTGTTAAAATATAACTTTGATAAAACTATTTTGTTACAATTATGTATTATGTATAACCATACCTGCAAGTAGTTTTATAGATAAAACAGGCAACCCCTTGAGCACATTTGTTTGGTAAAGCTTGAGCTTCAGGCCATTTACTAAAATAATCAATCATTGTAATAATGTATTTATTGCCATCTTTAGTCAGTGGCAGGGGTCCGATAAGATCAATACCAACCTATAAATTAAACTATAACAGCATGTAATTTTTTACTTGACTCCATACCTGGTGCCAGATTTCTGATTCTATTGGAATTGGACGCAGCTTTGTAGGCGGCTTAGAAAACTTATCATTCACCTTCTGACATACATCACAGGTTTCTACAAACCTTTTAATGTCTCCTGTCATATCTGGTTTCCAATAAAACCTTGAGCAAATTTTGTGAATTGTCTTGTCCCGACCTAAATGGCCTCCTATTATTATACAGTATAACAGAATATTAACAAGAATTTTACAACCAATCATTTCAAAATAGACTTCAAACCAAATTACCTGTATTGGATGAATGACATGCTTTCATTATTTTGTCTTTCTCTTCATTATTTTGAACAACAATTCTCCATTGATTACTGCTGCTGTCAGATTTCCTTGAGAGGCTCTTGAAATACAATAAACTATCTTCACATTTGTAATTATCCCTGATCTAAAGCAGATAAATTTAAGTTTTACTGAGTAACTAAGTGCTAAACAACAACAAAAAAATTATATTCATTATTATATATAATATATCAGTTTATAATATTGCACTCATTTTATAATAATAGAATTATTGCACTCATTGCTATTCAAGCTTTGTATACTGTACCATTGTTATTGAAAAAAAACTTGATATTTTCTATAGGCAGGGGCGGATTTAGGGGGGGCTCGACAGGTGTCGCTAGAGCCCCCCTTTTTCAGAAACAGCCGAGGAATTTCCGGCAGCTAAATTGAATGAAGACGAGCAAAATTACCAGCCCTCCAATTTTTTATATTTTTATTCCCGTCGTAATGATGCGCATGCGCCTGCTGTGCGGAGTCAGGAATTTCTAATCTCGAATGTCTACACAGGAGAGAATAGAAGTAGCCTTGTAGCTACTGACTACTCAATATTCAGGGAAGTTTTGATGCTTTTTCAAAGCCTCCTAATAAGTTTAAAGTTAATATATGCTAGAATGAATAGTAACAAGCTTGCTTCATTTCAGTGAATTCCTATGTTTAAAAATATAGCTAGCTACAGTAGTTAAGCTATCAAACCATAGCAGAATGGTTGGCTGTTGACTTTGGGATAAATAGTAATATGGAATTGCTAGAAATAGCTATAGCCAGCAAAAGCTACAATTCAGTTGGTGTTTCACATATCTGTACTTATTTGTTATTTTATTTTTCATTATAGAATAGGAATACATAACATTGGAGTTACACATGCTTTGTATCCTTCCTCCCCCCCCTCCCCTCCACCACCACCATGCATTATATAAAGAGCCCCCCTTTTGAGAATCCTACATCCGCCCCTGTATAGGTATTGGCAGTTATTTAGTTGGTTGATGAATAGCAAAGCTGACTTAGGCTGGGACAGATATATCTTAAGAAAGAATGTTGCTACAGAATCTAAGTAGTACCTATGGCTAAACACAAAGCAAGAATTCGTACAAAATTAGCCCAAATTCAAAAGCCTAACCAATCTTGTTACTTACTAACCTTACAGCGGAAATTTCGTTTTTATCCTTTATCATGTCTGGCGGATAAGTACCACTTGTCAAGAAGCCATAAATGTATTCAAACTCGTTCTCCATACTTTTGAGTAGCACCATGTGCCCGGGGTCACGAGATCCTAACGGGGTCACCAATTCCTAATTCTGAGTGACCCCCAGGTCACCGTTTACTGGAATACGGTGACACCCGATCACCAAATTCTGGGGGTCACCAAATCCTCCGACACCGTTCCACCACTTCTCAGGTTAACTTGATTTGGGACAATATTGACTCATTCCTGGACTTTTTATCGCCAGAAATTATGGACCTTTTAAACGAGAAAACGTCTGATAGCGAACAAACCTTAGTTACTGGTCAAGTAGACCTTCATCAAGAGCAACTCACGGAACATTCTGTTCACGACTATAACTTGGAGCCTCCAAAAAGCGACAAAAAAGAACATTTGCTCCCAAGAAAAACGAGGATGGGGTTATGAAGGCCAATTAGTGCTATACCTTCTAAGACCATGGCTGACACAGAATACTGTGTCAATGTGTGGCAACAATGGTGTGCACACATTTCTACCGAGTACGGAGAAGAAGTTACACTCCTGAAAGAAATATCTACCCAAGAATTGTCCACCAAATTGTGCCTTTTCGTCTTCGAAGTAAGAAAACAAAACGGAGAGGAATTTCCTCCAAATTCACTTCTTTATCTTGTGGCTGGCATACAACGATCAGGATTGAAGGGAGACCGTTCATTGACTTTTTTAAGGACAGTCGTCTGTTTATCTCAAATAAATAGGAATATCATCATTAGCTGTTGTAACTTATTTAATCAGTTTTAGCTACTCATCACTTTATTTTAATATCAGTATTAAAAAAATAAAAATATTTCTTTGTTTTATCCCTAAAATTTTGAATATAAATGTGTCAGAAATGCCAAGTAGCTATTCCAAACAATACAGAATGTGGAGTGAGCTAGGGTACTAAATGTCACAAGCTAGGGTTCTAAATGCCACAGGGGAGGTTTCAAGAACCTACCGCGTAATTGAAATTTTTTGGAGCTAGAGACTAAATGGTGGTATCTTACAAGGAGTAATATATCTACATGTGTCCCCCACTTCCATCATCCCTGCATAAGGAGTTCAGGATATTATATATCATATTACTCACAATTCCTGTCTTCATCATTCACTCTAATAATATGTCGACAGTTTACAATTATTTCAATCAATGTATATAGTAAAACCTCCCAATAGTGACCAAATCGGGATGAGAATTTTGGACTTTTCTCGGGGTCGGTCCTTTATCACAAGTTTTTTTATGAACTTGTCATAAACTTCTCATTTTTGCTCGATTTATTAATATTTATGATAAATGGTGAAATTGAATTTATTTATAAATTGATTTGTCTTACTTGGTAATCGGAAAAATATTCTGATGAGACAGAATCTTGTAGGTATCATGTTTCCAAGAATTGTTTCTCTGAAGTCTCAATTGCTTTCTTGTGGCTACAGCAGTGTTGTTTAATCGTAATTTGGGATTGTAATAAATTACAATGATTACATGCTTCAAACTAATTATAATTGTAATTGTAGTTGGACTATAAGCCATCAGTCTAAAACGGTACATTCATTTCAGATACAGGAAGTGCTACATGGAGTACATTCCAATTTATGATTGTTTAGCCAAAAATTTTCTTATTTTTTGCAAGATGTAGTTTAAATTCTGAGCAATTTGAGGATTATGTTTACATTGTCTGGACAAAGAAGCTCTAATGATACAAGTCTGGTGTCTGGGGGGATTTTTCCTGAAGCCAGTGGCTTGATGTCTTTTAATGACTTTAGAATAATAGCTGTAGTAAATTTGGGCAGAATATTTTGCCCACACAGACTTCTATGATTTAATACCATTCTCGCAGCAAAATGAATACTCTACAACATACGCTAAAATAAAAGTTTATTATCATAGGGTCTTGCCATTACACTCTATGAAACCTGACACATTAGACTAAATTTTGATTGAAAATAAGTAAATCACTGCATGAATACTTGTGAGGATACATATCAGTGAATGTAAAAGAGTTATAGAGAGTAATGAAGATTCACAGAGGCATGTTAATTGTCTGCTCATTTGGTAAGGTGGAGGAAAATCTTAGTGTTGCCCCCCCCCCCCCCCTTAATCCCCTCGTCTTTCGTGCATAATTGGTCAGGTTTCATAGAGTGTAGTGGCAAAGCCCTATGATAGTAAATTTTTTAGTATGTTGTAGAGCATTCAATGTGCTACAGAATGGTATGAAGATCATAGAAGTCTATGTGGGTGAACAAAATCTTGCTCAAATTAGCCATTATTCTAAAGCCAGTTTAGAAGACCTCATGATATACTAAATTAATCAAGTCTAGTTCCTTTTAGTGTTGTGTATGCCAAAGCATTTTTTGATATAGCAGCATTACTCTGGTGGCATGCTTGTATATCCTGTGTGGTTGAATTTAGCTGTGTTCAATGGCAATCATAGTACCCTTATTCTTTCTCTATTTATAGCCCACCATTTTTGTCACTCCAGAGAGGTCAGTTGCTTCTGCTAGAGGTTGATAATGGAAGTTTTACTGTAGGTTTCTTTGAAGTCTCACACAACCTTAAAATATTTTAGTTCTACTACCCACTGCAGAAAGCCAGTGTAGCTATTAATCAGGAAGATATAAAATTGAGGACATTTGTAACAAGTTGAAGAGAAGCTGCTATATGGAAGCATTCAAAACTATATTACTTCATTAAAATTTCAAGTTTTGATTAGAAGGAGTTCATAACAGATATAAATTAAAATAACATGTTTATGACATAAGTCGATCTATATAAACTGCTATGGCAATAGCTAACACTAAATGGATTAAAACATTAATTACTGTACAATTTCATAAACATTATTTTTTGTATTTTCAGGAGTATTAGGAGAATGTAATTCACCATAGGCAACACAATCACTCATAGCCATGCCTTCACACTTGACACTTGAGTTCAGGTCTTCACACTTGACACTTGAGTCTAAATTTATTACTGAATTTTCCTTATTCATATGTTTGACCTCTTCATATTCTCTGCCAGTAGTGTTAGTCGATATTTTTTCAGTAGTATTAATTCTACAATAAAAAACA
>WLWD01002823.1_pt1 | contig 55665 bp, 41 predicted proteins | sample 6712731 | NCBI WGS metagenome assembly WLWD01 (sample SAMN12718690, study PRJNA576275) | sponge metagenome | isolation source: marine sponge | host: Mycale hentscheli | place: New Zealand: South Island, Marlborough, Capsize Point | collected 2014-11-01 | reverse complement strand
CCCCCCCCCCCCCCCCCCCCCCCTCCCTTTCTTACTCCACTGATAACAGGAGGATGCCATGATGTAACTTGGGAGGCAAAAACCTCAAAACCTCATGCTGGTCACTGGTTTTATCTCTAATAAACCCACACTTTTCCTGCCTTCAGTCTGTATATCAAGCCAAGTTAGAGAAAGGATCAGATACAGAGAGATGGATCTCATGGAAGCAGAAAAATGTCCTATTCGTATGTCTGAAGAGGATGAAGACATCATTTATGTACTGAAGTTAACATTTGCTTGCATTGGAATACTATCTAGTTCAGCTTCTATTTTCAGCCTCTGGTCAAAACGCTACATCCTTATTTTTAGGATTGTCCTCTACGCGATGATTGCCAATGGATTCCAGATCACCTTACAACTAGTGGAGATATTTCCTGTGCACAACGTCAATGGCACCAATATGCTGAAGAATGGAACGAGTTGGGACCTGGCATGCAAGAGTTTTGGCTTCCTGGACCAGTGTACAGCATGGATGGGGCACCTGTGCATGGCCTGGGTCAGTTTCTATATGATATATCTACGCTGGAACAAACTGAGGCTGGAAGAAAGTCGTGGTTCAATGATAGAAGTTGGAGGAGTGGCCTTTTGCTTTCTATTTCCATTTGTCTTCAATTGGGTCCCTTTCATGCACGACTATTATGGGTTTTCAGGTAGTTGGTGTTGGATTAAAATGTCCGATCAATGCAAGGTTGGTGAAGGACTGCTTTATATTGCTGTCCTTTACTACGGTCCATTGTTGCTCTTCGTCCTTTTCAACCTTTGCTGCTGTATATACATTATCATTAGCTTCGTTTGTGACCCTAGATACCAGGCAAAAGAGCTTCTATTTGTCCTACTCTATCCCTGCTTCTATGGCATTCTGTTCCTCGTTGTGGCAATCAGCCGGTTGAGGTCAATCTGGGAAATCAAGTTTAAGGAGCCCCAAGAGCCTGCTCTGTGGATAGCTCACGCCGTTGGTGACCCTCTTCGCATAATTGTCCCATCATTTCTGGTCGTTGTTTCAGTTTGGAGTGGCTCTTTGCTGGCCAAATACCGAACATGGAAAAATAAAGTTTACGGAGGCACTGAGAAAGGCAAACTCATTCAACCAACTTATCGTGCTTAGTTTCATTTCATTGGAACTGACTGATTAATGCTGTTTAATGCTATGTGTTGTAGCTATTTCCTTCAGCAAAAAAAAAAAAAAAAAAAATCTGGATCTGATACGTGGTACGTGGTAGAGATTGCCAGTAGTGGGAAGGGTCTTCTTACCTGGTTTTTTTTTTTTTCCCCCGCCAGTTTTCGGTACGAGTCGTCACAAATGCGAAAGTTTCGTTCGAGTGTAGGTGTGGTTTACTAAGCAATCACAAGGGAGGCGTGACATTATCCCTGGGCATAAAAAAGAGTTGGAAAAGTTCATTTTTTCTATTGTCTTTTTTTTTGTCCGTGACTGCCTAGCTACCCGCGCTAGCTCTTCTACTCTCCTACTGACTTCTCACTCTGAGGGTTGATGGAGAGGGTCTTTGTTCTGGATGATTCAATATTCTGGTCCAATGGAGGATTCTTCCCTGCTAGTTCCTTCACCATCCTGCCCAGTTTATTCGGAAGGTCATCAGGTACTATTGCGTAGTGGTTCGTGGCTGGTAGCCATTTGGAGGGAAATAGTTCAAATAGCTAAACCAGACTTTATTGTGGTGTATTGTCTTGATCTGTCTTGCACTTTGCTAGCTGTCTGTACATGTATTAAGTATTGGCTTAGGTACTTGTGATCTGATAGTGTTTGGATTTGGATACCTGTTTAAGAAATGCCTGGTGCACCTGAGAATAAATTTGATATCCTAGTTTGTGGGGGTGGCTGCCAGGGTTTGTTTGTTAGTTGCTAGGTAACCACTACTATGTTAGTCTTGGTGATACGCTGTAACTTATTTGAATTATATAATTCACGAGGCAGTCATTATCCTTAATATTTGTCACTCAATTTTTATTGTACTTTTTTTTCCCAACGTTTTACATAATCAACAGTAACACTATTATACAGTAGTAAGATATGGTCATTGGATAACACACACATACACACACACACACACATACACGTTCAGTATGATTTCAGGTGCAAAATTACTTAATAAGCATGCTTATGTCTCTCTACCTGCAGTGTTAATTGGCACATTAGAGTTCAAATTCTTACAGAGCCGACCCCTAGTAATTAATTACGCACACACACACACAGCAATGGAAAGCTCGCGTACCAAGCATCTAACAGCAACAATGTACATGTGCATGTTAACATGTGATTGTGGCCTATGTCCACACGTCTGTATAGAACTACCCAACATATCCTTGAAATACAAACACCTGTGAATACACACTCTAGGTAGCTATTCATTATTTTCTGCACTGTGTGAACCATTGTTCAAGAATGTGTTTGGCTTACACAGGGTATTGTTTAGAGCAGGATTTGAGAGGGTCAAATCAACATTATTTGAAATATGGACTTTCTTATTTCCGTGAAATTGAAGACATTTTTGTGGCAAATGTCACCATGAAGAAAATAATTTTCAGGGGGAAAAACTATTTTCAAAGGGCCCCCGAAATGCCTACTGAGGCGATTGTTCGATTGGCTTTGGTGTATGTGTGTGCATGCGTGCATGCATCTTTGCTTGCACGGCTCATAGTGCCTGCTTAGTGCACAGGCATCCTGGTTCTGCCAGGTGTGCATAACCGCTAGCAGTTGCAAGAGAATTTGCATTTGTGTGTGTGTGTGTGTGTGTGTGTGTGGTGTGTGTGTGTGTGTGTGTGTGTGTGTGTGTGTGTGTGCACGTGTGTGTGGTGTGGTAAAGGATGGTGGGTATAAAATTTACTCAAAAATAGGAAGCTCTGCCCATCTGTAAGAGGTAATGCAACACAAGGACTCTGTCGGGACGCTGTACAACATGATCAGAAAGCGATATACCTCGATTAGGCCGGTCAGAAATGTGCTGTAAACAAGACAAACAGACAACTGACCAATGATGAAAATAGGCCATATCCCTGACTACCCAATGGACATACTAAACAATCAAAGAATTCTATATCCTACTTAATAAACAAGCCCTACACTTACCAACCACCAACATTAGACTGTGCAACACATCTCGTTAACAAAATAATAAACCATAACCACATACTTCGTAGCGAGTTGCTATAGAGTCTGTACTGGATGAGTCACGTGTTGCAATGTTAGATTTACTGTGTAGTGTGTGTTTATGTACATATGCTGGGTCTCGTGCAAGTTTGGTTGTTGGGTGTGTGTGGTGGGCTCCATGTTTTCCTTGAGGCAGTCACATATTTGGTTTGTTTATGGCCATTGTCTGAGTGGTTATAACATCGTCGACACCCCTCCCCCCCCCCCCCCCCCAGACCCCCCCCCCCCCTTCCCCCATCCCCACCACCAATTTAATAAATAGTGTGTTCTACCAATGAAGGGAACCACTTTGGTGGCAGGTTGGTGTGTTACAAGCTAGGGACAAGAATTTATTTCCTGATTCAAAATTTTTTTCTTGTAGTGTTGCTGGTCTTCTGACTTACTTTAATGGCTTCCATCTACAGGTGGTATGTAGTGACAAGATATCAATGAAAGCTGTCACCTTACCAGAGTGTGAAGAAGTGTGTTCCATTATCAGAGTGTGAAGAAGCGTGTTCCATTACTAGAGTGTGAAGAAGTGTGTTCCATTTAGCATGCGTACTTACATGAGAGAGAGAGAGTGTGTGTGTGTGTGTGTGTTTACGATAGTTTGTGCTTGAATGTGTAGCAATGAAGCATGTTTTGTGGAATGTGTGTGAATAACTCAGACGACTACAAACTGCATGACAGAATGTGACGCGTGTGTGTATGTGCAAATGTCGGAAAAGATCGTTTTACTGATTTCGAAGTCTGGATTTGGAACAGTTGGGTCGCGTACATCCGTAGCAATTTGAAACTTTCAGGCACAATGCGGTGCCCGTTAAAAATAGTATTTTAACACTTGCGTGTTCCTTAACAACCAGGTATTGAGCTCTCCCCGTTTTATAGCCGTTATTTGAATAGGTAGTGATTTATATTCGAATTATGTAAAGAATGCATATATAAACCATTATTACTTTCATTGTTGAACTTATAGTAAGGGAGCTGCAGTAGAGTGCTGAAATGTGGCCTTTGGTGCCTCGTGGCTGAAATGTGGTGCTACTTTAGCTTTAAATACAACTGGAACTTTACTTCATTAGCCTTGTAGTAAAGAAGTAATCTATATAATAATATGCTTGTGTGTCAGTAACGACGACGACGACGACCGACGATGGTGTGTGTGTTCATGAATAATTCATGAGCTTGGTACGGTTAGGTAAAGCATCGTCTCTTTGCCATAGGTAAAGTGTCGTCACATTATGTAGAACGTGCCGGTTATTTCTAAAAAGCGGGTGCAATAGAGACGATGGAATGTGATAGGAGTGGTGGGATAGAAGAAAGCTCAGATAATTCAGACAATAGAGAGCAGGAGAGGGAAACTTATGTAACCTTAACCAATGGTCGAGAATGATAATTGAGCAGGATAACTTGTGCTACTGCATTCTTACTTTGCAATAAGTCAAGTGCCACTATGTGGCGGGGTACTAGCTAGTTTATACTAATCATTTTGCTTCAACTTGTGAATTTTTTTTTGTTACACGTCCCGACTGTCAAAGATGTCATATAAATACATTTAGTTTAGAGTGTGATCATCTGCTTCCTTATACTCTAAATTTGGTTTAAAAGAATGCTATATTTATTGATGATTTACAAGAAGCAGGATGTTTATTTGTCAACAATTGAAACTTTCTCTGTGTACCAGCACAGGTTACGTAGCTTCCTACTGTCTGTAGTTTGTCCACTTAATAGAGCACGCTACACATCAGTGTCATGAAATAGCACAAACAAAATACTCCGGTTGTTCTAATAGATTCTACGTTTGTAAACATTTTCATTTGTGTGTCCAGATATTTGATTGTGGGGAAGTTGTTTCACTAAAAGTTTGTTCGTGAGACGCTGGGATGTGTGTGTGTGTGTGCGCGCGTGCATGTTGTCTTGTGTTAGTATTGTCATCCATTGACATCCACATACATGTGTGTATGTAACCCAGGCAAGGTGCCATCGAGTTGGGCTGAATAGAGACAGTCACTGAACATATGTTAGTGTTCTTTATTGGGTTATGTTCTTCCCTTCAGTACATCATATGGCAATTGAACTCATTTAATAACTGAAGGACTATGTCAGAAATACACTAATCAACTGCACTTACTACAATATGAAGTCAGTTATCTGAACTGTAATTATCCAAAAGATTCAGTTAACCGAACACTCTAAATCTAATAGTAGCACGTGCACACAAGAAGAATTGCTTGACCACGCCCCTTCATTAGTGTTTTTTTTTTTTATAATACATTTTCAATTGTGTTCTGTTATCAGAACATTTCAGTTATCCAAACATCTCTAGGTCCCACCGAGTTCCGAAGTTAGAGTGGTTGTACGTATTTGTGGTATTGGATGTCACATGCTAGTTCACGTAGAAAGCTTTGGAGTCATAAGTGGTTTGGTTATAGATAGAGCAAGGTGAATATACCGGTAAGGTACTGACAGCTGGTATGAAGTTGAATTAGAACTCGCAATATTAATCAAAGTTATACACTGGGCTATGGCCGTAGCATTACATAAACCATATTATATTAATTATTCAGTATCACCGTAATGTAATATAAAGAAGAACTGGTCAATTAGGCATGACAAGGTCCGATGAATCAGTGAAGATATTTTGTGTGTGGTGGAACTGTATGAAGTGAAGACTAACTGTTAGGCACGGTAATAGAAAACCTGTGTTGGTGTGGATTGTAGACATGTTACAATTATAGGGTGCTAATTGTTTGAGAGTTGGACTAATTGTTGTGTATGAATTCCATACATTTCATTCATCGCTAAAACTGTTCCATTGGAAACTGCACACCTTCCATAGCAACTGGAAAATTGCATCTATAAATGAAATACTTTTTTAAAAATCCATTGCCACAGTTCATTAGTCTATTAGGGAGGGGGTGGGGTTTGAATGAAGGGAGTGGAGATGGTAATGAAGGGGGTTTGGGGTAAGGTTGGGGCCTGTGGAGGTGGGGGGAGGAGTAGTGGGGAGGCCGTTTGTCAATCTCTAGTTGTTAATTCAAAAGGTGCTTTATTCCACTGTCAACCAGGTGTCAAGGAAGTGTTCTATACTGGTATATCTTTATGAAGTGTTTAACAGTCCAGTATAAAGGCAGGGATTCTATCACAGACTATGACTACCTGTGTGTTTATCTGACATGGTATTATGTAGTATTATGTAGTATTACACCCGACCAGTCCCACTTGCCAGTGGTATGATGTAACAAGTGTGTAACCTCTTGGGTGTATGGTACCTGTCATATCCTGTACAGTTCAGTTGAACTACCATTTGATTTTGAACAGGTACATGAGGTCAAGTATATTTTTTATCCATTTGCCAGAAGTATCAGTAAATGAAACACATTATAATGAAGATTTTCCCACTTGTTTACTTAGCTGTGAAGGTGTGTTCAAATATACTGAGAAAGATTCTCCTGTGATCTAATTTCTGTCCTATCTATGGATTATCCTTACACAAGTCTCCATTCTAAGCAGATTTTTCATGTCCTGGTGTTGGAGCCTGTCTGGATCTGGTTGGACTACTTTACCCCCTCCCTAATAGACCAATACAACAGTTCTCTATGAACTCATAGCCAATATTGGTAATGGTTGCTGTCCATTAATTTTGAAGCAGCTTATGTTTGGTTCTGAGGCACCCTCCCTATGTAGACTTGTCATCTCTGTAGTCCTTTTACTAACAAAACTGAAATTTAATGTTTTACTTGTCATTGAACGAATATTGCAACGACCCATGCACACCCCCCCACCCCCATCCCCTTGTCCCATGAAAAAAATTGAATATGAACCTTTGATTAGAGTAGCTGGAATTATTATCACAAGTCACTAGGACTTTAAATAGCTCAATTGAAGCCACTTCTATGCTGCTTTATTTATTAATACATTTTTTTACTTTAGGGTGACAAGAGGCGGAGACTGGTGGTAACCCCTAACAACAACAGGCCTGCCAGGCATGCCAGACTCAAGCATCTGTCCTCAGAAGTTGCAACTATCAACTTTGCAGAATCCGATTCAGAAACAGAAACTGAAAGTAAGAGAAAAATGGCTACAAGTGGATACAACATAGAGATGGGCGTGGTGGGGCTGGTAGGTTAAAACGTGAATGTATTAATTATTACATTGTTAGCTTTTTGTGTAATTTTTGGCCGTATGTATTTGAAATTCTTGTACTGGTATGTTCTTCATGGTGCTCTTTATTTTGTGTGATTTAGACTCTGCAGTGGTTCAAGGTGTGGCCGTGGAGGTGATACCAGTGGAGGATGAGGTGGAGAGGGAAGCTGACGATGAATCTTCTGAATTGGAGGAAAATTCGTGGCACTATATGAATGGTTAGTGCGGGATGAGGACTCGCATGTTCATGCATACACACATGCGTATGTACATATAAACACATGCATGCATATATGCACCCCCATTACTAGTGGTGTGCTTCAGCGCAAACAGTGAGCCAGCTGACCTATCTAGCTATAAATGCAGGCCCATAAAAACTGGTCTGGTTGGTCCGATTTTGGCTGGACCATCTTTTAGAATTCCAAAATAGCTATTATCTTGGGGAGGGAAAAAAAAAAAAAGAAAAAAAGAAATAAAAAAAATAAAAAAAGAAAAAAAGAAAAAAAGAAAAAAAATAATAAAAATCGATCTTTACCAATTATTTTCATTCTCCCGCGGTTAGTTTAGCAGTGGCTTGGCATTAATTATTGTAATAAATAACGAAGTCTAAGACATTTGTCGCAATTGTAAGTACAGTTTGCAATGTAGTTAGCACTGTCAGTAACTGTTCTAGCTATGACGGCGTCATTCTAAACATGAGCTAATACAAAACTTCTTTTTATTGAACTAGCTATTTACAATGATGGTATGTATAGATTTGTCACACCGATGAATTATCCTTAGCTACACCCATGAACTGTTTTGGCCACACTCACTTCCTGGCCGGACCAATTTATGAGAGCTTCCTCCGTCCCTGAAATGTTATCACACAAACACACACACACACACACACACACACACAAAATACCATTGTATAGAGTGTGGATATTTAGACAGATATTCATAGATGTAACACTCCTCAGGCGCAATGCTTGTTGTTTGGTCGCTGCCACAGGGGTAAGGTTGACCATGGCAATGCTCTCAGTCTCAACAAGTTGACTTTTTATATATTATAATATTTTTTTTAATAACTAGGTGATGTATGGAGCGATGGCTTACAGCACATTTACCAGAACCAGTGCAATGACACACAAACTCAACTAAAATACCAAATGATACACTTACAAAAGAAATAACAGAATACTCATAAAACCGCAAACTCCAAATGATAAATACACACATACACACACAGTGTTGTCCAGTAACACCGTCGATTGTCCCATGGGACAATACACAAGTCCCAGTGAATGTCCCATCAAAATTTTGGAATTTATTAAATTCGTAACTATCACTGCAGGGAATCCCTCCTTGCAGTTGAATGGTCTAGCCTTTTATGTTTGTAGTCACATGATTGGTACACCCAAAATGGGGTGCTTTTGCCCCTCCATAACCCCCCTTATTTCTCGGGGGCTACACCCTCCACACCCCTCCAGATTAGTCTGGCGTAGCCAGACCCTTTACCCAACCGCTACGCCAGACTACCTCCAGATATTGTCACAAATGCATGTTTTATGCTATTTTGGGTTCATTTGACAATATGACTATAGTACACACCCATATAAGTGGGTGGGGCCTCCCAGGAATACCCATGGACAGTTGATGGTAAAGCTGCAAAGCTGGACAACTCTTGACGCACAGCCACACAAGAAATGACCAAACTATTAACAAACCCACACTAACAACTTCCATAGACAACCTAATACCTAGGGGTACATAATTAAAGTTCCTTGAGTGATACAGGAGATTTATTAACAAGCTAGCAAGACACTATTAGGAGTAACACAATTGAAAATCGAGTATATTTTTTGTTACTTTTTTTTTTTAGTATGTATGAGTGGACGTACTTATGTATTTTATTTGTCCTTTCACCCTCACATTATTGTGTTTGCTTTGGGGTCGGCCCCTGTCCCATACTCCACTAAACAGAATCTTTTGCTTTATAATTGATATCAGAGTATCAGAACTCTACATTTATTTAATATTTATTTATTCCTATTTATTTTGTTTTATTTATTTATTAACTGTACAAATCATTTTAGGTATTGCCAGAGAAGACTCTCCCTCCAGCCCTATCCTGAGTGGTTCTCTCTTGGCAGACGATGAACTCGTGGACGAAGTATCTGAATTCTGCCTCACTTTTGAATCAGATTCTACCATCTCTGAGCCAGACTTGTCTCTTGTGACAGAGAACAGAGACAGCTCTTTCAGGAACAGTAGGATTGTGATGGACCTGGGCAGAAACGGGCACGTACCAACTGGATTTGTGGACGACAAACGTAATGGTGAACCGGCAGCGGGTGGCGATGGAAGAAGTGAAGAAGACATGACAGAAGGACGCAGAGTCAGTCTAGATGATTTGAGAACATCTGTGATTAAAGATATAGATTCTTCTGATGTTGTAGTTACTCGAGCTGTTGTATCTCTCTCCTAGCATTTGTACCATAAGTTGTGACATAGCATTTCTCTGTGTCAGTCAGCCAAGTCCATTCTCACCACAGCTCTTCATCTTGAATGTTCAGTTATATTTTTTGGGATCATAACAAACTTCGGCATAAATTGTTTCATACTTATGTAATATCTATGGTCAATAATATTCCAGCTATGGCTGTCCAAAGACACTATAACACCGTAATGCTGGTGGCGATAAGCGGGAAAACCGTTCTTAACAAACTCCTTTACCAAAACTCTACCCTTTACCAAAAGTTATGTATGGGGTAAAACATCGTGCTCTCATCACCCTGCTATATTCCCACCATCTCATTGACCAGCCCCTCTATAAATTGTACCTATAAAAAAGTATAGCTCTGTTGAATTTATAAATGTCTCAATTGATAGATACACATGTTATTCAATGACACAATTTCTGCACTTCAGAATAGAACAATTTCTTAAGTGAAGTCCTTCCATCATGTCCTCCCATCACAAATATCTTGTCAGAAGACATAATGCAGCTACAGTTATACACTGCATAAGGGAGTTGTCCAACCTTAACCCACGTATTACTCTCTAGATCAAGTTGCTGAATGGCAGATATTGGATGCTTATCCTTTATGCCCAAACCACCGACTGCCAGTAGAGACCCTCCCAAACTGAGTGAACAGGATTGAGTACAGTTGAGTGGAGGTAGCTTCCTCCATATGTCAGAATTGTCTGAGGCTGAATGTGAAACAAGAGCCTCTAGAGATGCACTGTAGATTTCATGACTACCACCTACATTCTTGCAAATACCTCCCATGAAGTAGCAGGTGTCTCCTATTGTAGCATGTATCATGGACTGCCATGGTATAGGAGGTAGGTGGTCCAATAAACCACTGCATGGTGTTGACATCAAGCACCTCAACAGAATCTTGTAAATTCTGTTCCTTTGGCCACCAGCTACCACCAGCCAATGCTTATAGAAGTAGCTGAAGGAAATATGCGAGGTATTGACATAGGAGGGAAAGGTCAAGTCCACTGCTTGAGGTCAGGCTGCCACTCTCCAAGCTCTTTGCTCTCTGCATTGATATCTCCAGAGAATACTAGTACTCCCTGCTTCATAATTAGTATGCCTCCCACCAAAACGAGTTTGTCTTTGATGGGTAGTCATAGCATAGCATCTTGTAGGGCATGAAGTTACAGAAGGACTGTGTGTTGTAGGCCATCACCGTGCCAGTCCCTCCTCCAACGTAAAGGGTACCTCTGATTTCTACTGAATTGATGTAAATTCTACCAGCTATTGGCATGTCAGGGCTGCTATTCCAGTGTAGGTCCAGTTTAAATGTCTAGACAGAACAATCTAATTCACAAAATATATTGTATTGCTTTTTATTCATTGGAAACATAACATTATTTATATTTCACTGTCCTGGTTACTAAAATAATAAAAGACAAGGAAGCAGAAGTCTGCATACACTTAACAGCTAATATATAATTGTGCATTTTCCTTGAATTTGGAATTTAGTAGTAGTAACTCTTCTGTGTGACACTGGGCAGGTGCTGGTGCAGTGAAGCCAGACATCACCCAATACTTTAGGTGTGGGAGTCACAAATGAAATAATTCCTCCCTCCACCCTTTCCACTCGACTCCACCCCTTTCCACTCGACTCCACCCCTTTCCACTCCACTCCACCCCTTTCCACTCCACTCTCACATTAACTCTGATGTGTTGCATCATGCTGCTTATATAACAATAAAACATTTTCCCATTTCAAATCCTGACTATAAATCTCCTACATAAGCCTAAGTAATAGTTAGAGCATAAGCGCTTAGGTACCGGTCGGGATTTAGGCCCGAGGGCTGTGGCACTAAATTCACCAGTACCTAAGCGCGCATGCTCTAACTATTTTAGCCGACTAAATTCACCAGTACCTAAGCGCGCATGCTCTAACTATTTTAGATCCCGTTTACGCATGCCCAGTTGCCACTAGCAACTTTGTTTATCAGCATTTTCGCAGAAATGGCTAAAGGCAAAAAATAGTGCACACTTACCAAGTTAGTACACCTAGTAACAATATAGCAACCGGTTCTAAATTGCTAATTAGTGCTTCTGGACTATTGAACTCATTATTCTGGGTTCTATGTGCACTCTCTCCTATAACTAGTCAAGTAGGAAAGACTGTATGTAAAGTTGCCTGTTGCCTTGATTGATACTATGTAGCCCAGTGTGTACCCATGTGAATATAGGGTCTCGCTGCCAAACCTTAGCTCCAATTGTAGCAGTAGGTAAAGGGTCTGGCTACACAAGACACTACTGAATGAACTAACTGAACCTTTTCTTTTTATCTGGTTGGATTGGAGATGCCCAATTTAATATTCCACAAAGTGTTCTGATTTTGTTCGGAGATGAGAAAATAATATCTGAAATTCTCCCATTAGCCACTTTCTCCAGACTACTTTATGGACATCATGATATTGATTTGGAGTTGGTATGGGGGAGGAGGGGAGGGGAGGTCTCTAAGATACATATACTTAGCGGTAGGGGAAAGCAGTTTGGATTTGGGCAGACCAAGCAGTATTACAATTTAGCTAAAGCTGATATTATTTTAAACTACGAAAGTATTATTGTATGTCGTTATTAATAATGAACTACATAATGAGAAGAGTCCAAACTGTTTGTGTCTGCCATCATTATCACTTAGATTTTCTTTCTGGTTAACAAGAGTTTATTGAGTGCTTATTATGTATATATTATGAAGTTAGTAATAGTTACTTATTGCTGAGACAAGTTTTTGCAGAAGCGTGTCTTTATCCTGCAATAATAAGTAGGTACACTTCTTTCTGATTAGCTTTAATTGCTGGCATACAGAAGAAACTCTATTACTCTTACTCATGGGATAAGAAAAACCCTGGGTAGATTGAATGTTCTTCAAGACTAAGAGTTTCTGATGACTTATTCAGACCAGCTGGAGCAATAGCAGTAATAGCAGTAATGCTGGCAAATAATATTATAAGTAATAGCAAATTTTCTCGTTTTTTACAGCCAATGATATTGTTAATTAAGACTTAACACGACGTTTCAACTTCTTGCCGAAGTCCTCTTCAGAAAATTTGCTATTATTATTATTTCAGCCGAGAATGACTGAATCATTGAAATATTAAATGTTTGTACGCCGATTATTGTGTGATTTTATTCAGTTTTTTTAGTGAATTTATTAGAGTTTTAAGCCATAAGAAGAGAAAGGTTAAAATAATGAAGTCATACGCAAATGGTATGGTGTATAAAAGGGATCCAAAATATTTGCTTTGGCTTGCAACCCCCCCCCCCCCCCCCCCCTCCCAGTCCCCCCAGGCCTGCTTCCTACATTGTGAATCTTGTGCATATAGCTACAGTGAGAGCTTATATACACAATAACCTACCCATGTGTAGTTCTGAACAACTGAACTTTTAGAAGAGAGGCGGAGCTACCTCTGGTAAGTTTCTGTTTTGGAAAAAATATCCAGTGTACAATAAACAATTTATGACATCGTGCAATAATATTGGGATAACATTTCACTACATTATTCATGCTGAGTTGTGCAGTAATATAATTATATATATATATATATATATATATATTATTCATTTGATACAGGAGAATATCACGAGTCTGTTGGCTTAGTATTTACGCGAGTGCCGCAGGCACGAGCGTAAATACCGCCAATCAGACGAGTGATATTCTCGGGTATCCAATGGATAATAAATTTATTAGGTACTGCTCATGGCAATACCTTGGTAACAAGAAATTTACCTAGGGGGACGTAATAACCCAACGTAATAACTATGAACACAGGTGATATGGAAAAATATTGCCCTAAGCCACATCCTGTTTACTTTAATGCATTTTCTATGTGGCAACAGTTATCAGGCTCTGTTCAGTACCTAATAAATATATATATATAAATAATACTTATAGCACGAGTCAGAGTACAATATGGGAAAATATTTTACGAGCACGCAAAATATTTTCACGAGCCAAAGGCGAGTGAAAATGTGGCGTGAGAGTAAAATATCATTCCCATATTGTACGACGAGTGTGATAAGTGATTTATTGCTTCTTTGAAATTTTTCTCAACCGGTTACAATACAATTTTCATTGATTTTACTCGCTACGCGCGCGCTACAAGGAGCGTACAATATAAACCGTACAATATGGGAGAATACAGAACGCTCGCGTGATGCGGAAATATTCAAGTAAAAATATCAAAGCTGCAATAAATATATATATATATATATTGAAAAGCTCCTTAAAATTGATTATTCACTCACACATTTCCTTACTATTGTGGTTTCAAGGTATAGGAAATGAGAAGAATTAGATATAAAATTAATTACAAAATAAAGCTTTGGCTGAATCTGTATTATGAATTTAAATTAGGATATCGTGAAACTGCTGCATTTAGAAACATGGAATGAATGTCTGAACCGAGATTTATGAGATTAGTGAAGTTGTATTGTCCCTATGAGCCACAGGTGGTCCACTTTAGTACTATGTACTCTCATATACATACTTATAAAAATGTCTTATGAATGACAAATCACACATTTCCTTAATATTGTGGTGAATTGAAGTAAAGTTTAATACTCCCAAATACAATTGATATAAAGTGTTGCCTACTTCTCAATTTTACCTTTACACAACTTTTTTTTCTTCCTTCTCTCTCATGTACAAAGTTAAATATAACTTGAGAAATTAAGTAATCTGATTTATTAACAGAAAAAAAATTCAAGATAATTTTTAATAAAATGAAGTGTAATTAGAATTATAATAGTTATTAAAATTGTACAGAAAAAGTTCATCAATAATAAGTTATACACTGTGGACTGGTTCAGTGTCAACTGGTTCCTTCTCAAAATCTTTCTCAAGCATCACCAACTTACGATTTGCTGGTCTCTTTACCATCCATTCTCCTTGGCGTATCAAGAACCCAATAATTATGATTAAAAGAGAGATCATTGTTAGTTGAGCCAAATTGAGAACATCCAGGTGAGCCGTGAGACTCACTGAACCTGATAGGTTTCCCGAGATCCACATGAAACTGAGTATTCCAGTGGCGAGAAGAAGGAGCAAACCGCCTGCTATGCAAAGCTCGCCAAGTTTGTCGGTAAGGTTGTGCAATACCTTATTAACTGAAATAACACCACTAATGATTCTATTGGTAAGCAGGTAGAAGGCAAATGCACTGGAACTGGATGTAATTAAGTCCACATCTATACCAAACCTGTAGAATCGAAAGCAGTGAAGCTTCTGAGTGGCATTGTTTGATACGCAGTTAACAGGACTGAGTGTGCCTGCTTTAAAGCAGCTGTACTTGGCATTAATACTGCGGTCAGAGCAAGAGGTCACTGTGACTTGATTGACGAGAGTGATGTCAATAAAATAAGAGAAAGACATCATTAAAGTAAATACTAGAATGATGGACAGGAGGATAGTAGAGTAGTTAGGCAAGCACATGGGACAAAATCGAAAGTATTTCTTGTACATTTTTTTCGGCAGCATACAATGTGTTGGTTCCTTATGGTTGATCTTCAGAACCAGTGAATTGGCTATAACCCATTGTTTGCACTCTTTCCCGTTTGAGTTAAGACCTACTTCATACGTAAGATCAGGTAAGAATCGTGTCAAAATCAGGTGGGCCTCAATTTTATGGTTAGTGAAGAAGTCTGCTATGTTCACCATGATGAATGCAGAAATAAAGAAGAGTGCAGGAGCCAAGATCCCTGATAGAAAATTAGCTATTACAAAAGGTGTAAAGGATTGCTCATATCGTCTTGAAAGGTGGAAGGCTAGAGCAAAGGACCACAACACTGTAATAAATGGAGTTAAGATGACAGCATCAACATGATAAAATATCAAAGCATTTCTTACAGCAGAGGATGGACAATATCCCACATAAAAAGCTGACAAAAATTCCCACTAAGGCCCCCACTCCAAGTCTCTGCAGATGCAATTCATCTTTGTGCTCATTCACTAGTTCATAGAGTCCATCTTCTATTTTAATAACCTTTAAGTACAGTGATATTTAGTTAAATAATTTTAAGTGTGAAATTCATTTTGTTGTATTTGACATAAAGTACTGTATTTCACCCTTACGTGTTTTTCAAGTTCCTCCTTGTCCTCTCTTGATTTTTGAGGTTCAGCCTTTGGGTTGTCCATACCTCCCATTTTCATCCACACTTTCGCATTGTATGGAACACAGTCTCTACTCTTATTGATTTCAACAGTAATTTTATCTTCTTCAGAGTCAGCTGCTCCTTTGTTTTGCTGTCACCAATAATATTAATGAAAGTCATCAAAGGATTGGAGGAAATAAAATGTTTACCTGCACTAAATCATTTTTTTCTATGCTGCTCTTAGACTTGATAGCTGTTTAATACATATACAAATGAAACAATCACAGCAATAACATAAACCCAAAGCTATACTTGTCAAGACAAAGTTCAAACAAGTGAACAAATTACTTTCTGGTACCGAATTGTAAGTCAAGTTTTAATTAACACTCTGTACTTCTGCTGCTGGTGGCCAAAGCTATCCTGGCCATCCCCGTTCCTATGCATGTATTAGTATTACCTAATTAAGGTATCAGCCAGATTCAGTGTAATGTGACTGTACATTTTGTGCATTCTCATGATGCACTTTTAGTTGTAAAAACTTTGATTCCATTTTAATTAGCTAATTTGCACATTTAATCTAATTAGAGCCACAATTGTTTCTACTAATATATATATATATTAGAACGTTTTCTTTACTTCTGGCATATATAAACAAAACTTGAGCGGCAGTCCACACACAAGTTGAACCACCCATAGAGAAGATCAGGCCACACCCAGTTGCTCCAAGGAGCCAGTACAAATAATTTTCACTATTCATGATATTGTCAACTGCTTCGTTTACTCCCATCATGTCTACTGTAGTCTTGTTCATATGTAGTATTCCATCTACATCCAATTTGCAACTATCTTCTATTATCTCTCCATTGCAGATGTTGTCTTGCATTGCTACTACTATGCCAGCTATTCCTGAAGACAACATAAGGTGAAGATACTACTAAACAGTTGTCTATTTTAATATATACACATGCTGACTTACCAATTCCAAGTGTGATTCCAAAGAGCACACAAGCTACTAGGAGTAGAAAAACAAATATAGTTAAAGTTAAACACAATTGCAAGCTTCTTGTTTTTGCCATTGCTGATTTTTAAATAACTAAAATAGTAATAACTCTGTTTTATGCTGCATGTGATTGCGGAGTTCTTCCTGCTTTCACGAAAGTCTATTGTGATTAATGATCAATCAATTATGCAGTTGTCACTACCATTTCAAACATGGCTAGGTGTAACAGTTTATAATCATTATGAAAATTGAATACAATATATTGCTTTTTGAAATGGGACATTTTCATCTTATATTTCATCAGCTTTAAGTAGCCACTGTTAATAATGGGGTGCATGGGAATCCCATTTTGAGGTGTCCAGGTAACACTGGCTGTACTACTCCTCATGGAGTGTTTCCATTTCACCTAGAGGAAGTGTTCAGTTACACGCCTGTACACCCTTCATTAATTGGAGTGTTGTGATACGCCCATGTTCAAGGACCAAGTGTTCTACTACATCCCTATCAGAGCTCATAATGCACCAAATATGGTGTTATTGATACTCTACCAATGGGGTGTTGTGATACTCCCTTAAACTAGCTACTACAACACTCCAAATGGCGTTCACAATACTCACTTTATAGCCATATATTTTAGTGTATACATTTATTCCAGTAATCAGCAAATGCAATAAATATTGGTCCGTGATGTGACATTGTATCTGTGTGATAGGTAAATAATTAACTGTTCATGAATGAATGAAGATGCTCAGGAATTATTCATACAGCCAGGATGATTAGAACTGTTCATCACTCATGTCAGCAGTGATCTACAAACAGCAACAATAAACAACAATGGTAATTGACTTTGGACCAGTGTTGGGTCAAGCCCTGTGATTAAGAACTTAAGTCCAAGCTCAAGCCTTTATAGATTTTTAGAAGCCCAAGCACATCAATTTCAAATCGGACTTAAGTCCAAGCTAAAGTCTTTATTTAAAGGCTTAAGTCCAAGCTCAAGCTCTATTCAGAAGTTGAAATTCTTTATTATTCATATATTGTGAAAGAACATTGAAAATTACATAATTCAATAAACAAAAAGGAAATGACTTTATTAATCATTTTATTGTGAAAGAACATTGAAAATTACATAATTCAATAAACAAAAATAAACAAAAAGGAAATGACTTTATTAATTATTTTATTGTGACAGAACATTGAAAATTACATAATTCAATAAACAAAAAGGAAATGATTTATTAATAAAGTTACTCATATTGGTTGTGGCTAATAGCCTATTAGGTAAAATGGGAAAGTGTTATTGTCTACTAAAATTGATTCTTTGCTTCCATTCAGCAAAAAGGTTTAAGCTCAACTGGGCTTGACCCAACACTGCTTCGGACATTCCACACCTTTTCCCAAATCTCAGCATGTCATACTATTTTCACAAGTAAATTTAAATAAAATTCCAATAAAAATTTTATTGCACTTATATAAAAATGACGACAACAACAATAGTAATGTTTAGAAGACAGCAAGGACCCAACTTTGTTTATTATAATTACATGGACATAATAGCATTTGACACTCAGGTCATGTCCATTCCCACACTTTCTCTTGAAGTCTTTATGAAGTTCACTCACACTCTCATTCAACCTATTAGGATCATATCAATACTATATGATTGGAAACATTCTACTAAGTGTCTTTTGTAGTGATACCCATTTGTGTACAAACTGACTGTTCAGTTCCCTACCAGTCTTACTGCACACTTCATGTAATAGCTAAGAATACACTAAAATATTTCTCTCTCCTCTCCACCATACACTCACACACAAAGTGTTTGCATTCTCTCCAATACTATAAGGAAGGAACTATTAATCATATATTAAGCTTATGAGGATCTAGTAATTTTCAAATATAGCTTAAGCAAGGATCCTTTACCAATATAAAGTGCCCATGATACAGACCTTTATGAAGTGCCTGTGACCCTTTACCAATATAAAGTGCCCATGAAACAGACCTTTATGAAGTTCCTATGACCCTTTACCAATATAAAGTGCCCATGAAACAGACCTTTATGAAGTGCCTATGACACTTTACCTATATGAAATGTCTATGATACAGATCTTTCCAAGGTCTTGCAGGATCAGAAATTGTTTACCTAAGTGCCTATACTAGTGATGTGCTTGAGCACAAATGGCGAGCGAGCCTAAAGTCTATACTATTTTATATGAATGATTTTGACTTTTAACACTGAAGTTACTGAAAATAAGGTCCAGTTTATAAATTTAGCATACAGGGTAAAGGGATTTCAGTGCCATAGTAACAACTCTCTGCAACTGCTTGGAAGGAAAAAAACAACAACAAAACAATACACGTTATTTAAAAGTTTTCTTTGGAGTCTTTTGTGGGTGGTAATCGCATAAGTAGGGTTTGGTAACACACAATGCTTTGACACAACTGGACATGCACCTCAGGGGCGGATCTAGGGGGGGGGGGCCCAGGGGGCCCTGGCCCCCCCTCCCTTACACACACACCACACACACCGACATGTGATACACACAAGGCACAAACATGTAATACAGCCAGCATTTAATTCTTCTTTCTGTGGTTAGTGTACTTCGTTTACACCATGACCACTTACTTGTGCTGGCATTCTACTAACATTGCCTCATGATAGCAAGATTGCCAGTTTGTAATGTGAAAATGTCAAAGAGAGTTCAGTCTAAAGATCCAATTCAGAGCTTGACCTGTGGCAGCACAAATGGAAAGCTGACTCTGAATTAGCTGTAAGCCTTTGTACTCCAGAGAAAAGCCTAGTACATGCAGATTGTGATTTCTTTCCCAATATTCACACTCTTTTATGTATAATGGGCACATTGCCAGTTACAAGCTGTGAATGTGAACATTCCATCAGCATGCTCAAATTGATCAAGACTTCACTGAGGAGTAGTATGGGACAAGACCGTCTTAATGGATTGGCAATGCTATATTACCACCGTGACATTGAAATTACTTCAACCATGGTAAAGGGTACCTTGTCACCACATTGTAAATATTCCTAATCTAAATAGAGCCTTGGAAAAGATTGAGGTTGTGTCACAAGCATTGGTCAACCGTAAAGTATGTCAAATATGGTAACCCAGTCTAGAACTTGGTAAAGGGTTCCTAATTCCAATAACAGGTCCATTCACCAGGACTCACATTTAGTCAGCAATCACACGTTAGGTATCTGACAAGCATAAAGTATTTAAACAGTTATTGTTGGAGTGAGAGAGTTGACAGTCCTGTGATAGGCACTATTAAAGGTGTATCGTAGTTACTAGGCTAATCCCACATATAACACAAGGAGAGAGGTTAATATACATTAGTGACCATTGGTTGGAAAACTGTGCATCATATGGCACAAAAAATTTGAAAGCTCATTTAGTATATCAGATTTATAACATGTCTGTTGACAAGACACCCTATACCAATATATTGAAATGTCACCTCTTTTAGGATTGGTGACCTTTACCAAATACCATTAAGACCACTCTAACATTAAAAGCGATCATCACGCTAACTTTGTGCATTCTCTTACAATTCAAATATCAGCTACAAAATCCAAGTACAAAGTGTGTGGGGATGCTCTACTAACTAGAAAAACGGAATCTCACCGTTAATATAGAAGTGCAGCATGTATCTGCTGTTACTAGAATCATTTGGGGGCTCTCCCAAAGCTATTCCACAGTGTCAACTGTCCAGTGGAGGTGCACTGTAGAGGAGTAAAGCCAGACCTATTCGGTTTCTATATTCATAAGTTCCAGTGTCCTCATAGCTCCATCAATGCTGCAGATAGCACGGTGGAACTCCCAACAGCCTGAAAATAGAGATGGGGAAAAAAGTTAATGAAAGTAACCTCAAGATGTGTTAGACTCCTGATTCTAAATATAGTCCAAACATGTGCTTGCATGCATAAGGTCATCAAACACTACTGAAGACTTGAGTAAATATGAATGCGTACCAAAATGTGACCAGGTACTTTTAGCACAATAGTAACCCCTTATCAATGTCTCAGTACTCGCATTGCCCAATGTTAGTTATGTCATGCAATACAATCTGTGTCTGCAGCTCTATCTCTGTTTGTCAGCAGTGAATCTATAAAATACCCAATATTTAACCTTGACTAAGGTTAGGGTTTTATAGAGAAGGGAGGGAAACCTGGGATTTCCCACCCCAAGTTCCTACCCATCCCGAAACAATTTGCTTAAATCAGCTACATTATAATAACTAAAAAGGGACCATTGAAGTAACATTAAGGGCAGCCTCGAAACAGTGAGGACTTTCAGTTGTCAGTTGCCTGATCACTACATGCAAGTTCCAGATAAAATTTGCATTCGCAATTTAGACATTATCACTATTAGGGATGAGGCCTGGCTATGTTCACACCCGTTATCAACTTACTTCATGACGCTTGCTTCGCCAACATCTTGTATTGACTGGCCTTGATACATCAGCAGCATGTGTGCTAGCCTGCAAAATAAGTCAATGGGAAATGACATCACTAAGGACAATAAAAAAATACATGGATATAATAGCTAAATGATTCCATTCAATTTTTATAGTTGTGATGCCATTCCATTTAGCTACTCTAGTCTAGCCATTTGGTGAGCGAATTTTTAAAGTTCACTGATATTATTAGTAAGTGACAAGTAGTACTCTTTAGACACTTGCTAAACTACTGTGATTAATGATAGGATTAGATGGAGGGACAAACGTACAAGCCTAATGCAGCTGTCTCGTGAAACCACTGAAGATGACTTTAAGATATATATGTATCAAGTTTACATAGTAAACGACCAGTTTCCATTTTTTGTCAGACTTACATACTAGCAAACTCAAACAGGCACCTTCGTACACACTATTTGTCTCAAACTACTTAAGAAACTAATGTACAGAATTATTAGACAGTCCTCCTCTCCCACATCACTAGAGTATTACCATATTGGCATTACTTTTTTAAGGGGTGCAAAGCTTTTAACTTACTCTTGAAAGCTCAGACACTTTCCTTAAACCGAACCGCCATAATGAAAAGTTAGTCTCATGTACCCAATCCCTTTACCAACGCAACCGCAAATCGCGTGTTAGAGGTTCTTAGGTTGGTAACCTACGCGTGTAGAGGTTCTAGGTTGGTTTAACTAAGAGTTATGTGGTGCGTTATGAGGCGGATAGGGAAAAAACAGAACACACAACATCAACAAACACAAAAAAAAAAAACACAAAAAACAACAACCAAGACAGGAGGGGGATGGGGAGGAGGGAGTGACTATCAATCTTACTAGTAGATTTACTGAACTTGTCTGAGTAGCAAACGTGCACACCAGGATTGGTCCTCTTTGTGTTATTTTTCAAAGATTACTTCCAAAATAGAGAAGCATTTGTTGAGGGTTGAAGGGTGTTGTAAATCTGACTTACTTCCTGTCAAATCAGGTTTACCTTAAGAGTGTACTTGGACCTCTGCTTTTTCTTATTTATATGTTAACGACATACCGTCTCTCTGCTCTTTTTCGTCTGTGTTTTTATTTGCTGATGATGCCAAACTTATTGCCTCTCTAAACTCTGCAAGTGAGAATTTAGCTCTTCAAAAGGATCTTGACAATTTATTGTCATGGTGTCAATCTTGGAAACTTTCTTTAAATACTTCTAATTGCGCATACATGAACGTCTCCCTATCATCATCTACTAACAACAATTACACCATCGGTAATGATACAATTAAAACAGTAACTGAACAGAAAGATTTAGGTATTTTAATCTCTGATAGTTTATCTTTGTCTGTCCACATCAAACAAATATGCAGCAAAGCTTATAGGTCTCTGTATTTAATTAGGCGAACAATTCCTTGCACATCGCCCATTAACATTAAGAAGTCCCTCTATCTATCACTTGTAAGATCTCAGCTGACCTACTGTTCCCAGCTATGGTTTCCCAACAAAATACAAGACATTATCTTATTGGAAAGAGTTCAACGGCGTGCAACTAAATACATTTTAAATAATTATAATATTTCTTACAAATTAAGACTTATTCATCTCAATATTTTACCACTAATGTACTACCTACAATTACTAGACCTATTATTTCCGGGTCCCCAGATCTCATCGAATCTTCCCGTAAATTAGAAATTAAGTTCCAACGTACCTCCACTACACGACATCAATATTTTAATCGCATATTTCTACTATGGAACACATTCTCATCTATTGATCTTTCATTGTCCTTCACTTCTATTAAACGTTCTCTCAAGCAAAAAATTTGGGATCTATTTATTGCACACTTTGATTCAGACAATTCCTGCACATTTTGTTGTTTATATTAATGTATCACTCCCTTCTCACACTTAGTTGTTTTATTATCATTTATATACCTTTTCTTTTCTTTTAGCTAACTAGGCTGCTCTCTTGTACATAGAGTTTGTCCTTCATCCACCCATCATATCACATTTCATCTCTTTTAATTCTCTTTGTTATTATAGCGGTTGTAAAGTTATAATAATAATAATAATAATAATAATAATAAAGCCTACACAAACCAAAAGCGGTTGATTTAAATTCTAAGCTTACAGCTTCTTACCAATGCATAGATGATCCTTGTGTCTTACAAGGTTTGTTTCGAGTTCATGTTCAAGGGTTTTTCTACGCACCTGTGCTAATCAATTAATGGGGTAAAGGGATTTACAACTACTTCATCTTAAACGGCTTCTCAAAGTGGTTCGGTAAAGCGTCACCTTTTCAATTACTATGGTAAGTTGATTCGTGCATACTTTCTTGAATTGCGTTGACACTTTACCATATTAAGATGTAAGCTGCATAGCAGAAATGCAATCTCAGGTTTTCTTTAATTGTCTTCTTTCTTTTTTTAAGCCAAGACTATCCCTGGCAGATGAAACCACTTAAAGGTTAATGTCATCATAATATAATTTTATAATTATTAGAAATAACCACATATACATGTTTAACTGTCTTGTTCTCAAACTTAATTACCAAGCATGCCTTGAAATTCTTCATTAGAACTTTAAGCTCTTCAGCTTCCTCGTAGTTAGTGCTGTGAATAAAAACATTAAAATTTAGTAAAGCTAGCCACTATGAATATAGCTTGCACAATGACGCATAAAGTGTGCTTTATAGAATCTTGCCCACTAAATTGTGAACCACATAAGACCAGCATAATGTGTCAAAATTATATGCACATAATTGTAAACATTCAATAATTATTTTCATCAACACACTGGCCAAAGTTGGTTACCAACTGTGTTGGTTTTTGAACACCTCTTAAAGTAGTAAGTCTGCATGGGAGTACTGATATACCCCACAGAAGTGTAGTAAAGTCACTATAGGGGTGTCATGCTGCTACACTCCACAGTGTTACACTCCAGGTGTAGTGGAACACCCCATTTTTTACAATTAACATTTAGATTGTATTACTAATTACGGGAAGAATAAAAGACATTGCAAAGTTTGGGGGGGTGAGAAGCGGAATCCCTTGCGTCCAACCCCTTAGATAAAATCACCATGAATAAATATATATTCCAAATGCATTTATTTGTTAAATGACCATGAATGACACAATAATAAAATGTCAGAGAGCGAGAACACAGGTTTTGAAGCTGCTAGTGCCTTTCCTTGGATATAATGTTTTCGTCAACTCAAATAGATAAAGTTTTGCTCCACTATAGAAATTTGCAGTTTGTATGGTTAAAGGTCATGTACATCAGTAACAATTGAAGCTACGGCTATATGTAAAACTTGGAGAGCTCAATATCTGGATGCTGACAGAGGTAAAAGTGCCCGATTTTCCTGTGCGTGGTCACTAATGATGATACTGTGAAGCTAGGTCACAAATTTCACCTTCATTTCATTTTCTCTGCAATATGAAGTTCCAGTTCATTAGCAATACACAGCCACTAAGCTAAGCATCTACTGCTACGTAAAATGTTAATCAATAACTAGTACATATAACATAGCTCCTTGGTTTTAAGATCAAAAACGTTAATAAAACTCGGAAAGTGGAAACATTAAATTATTTCGTGACATATAGCTAGCAAACATGTTCTTGCTTTTCTTCATCTTTCTCAAATTTCACAAGCATGTGCCTTGCTGGTCTTTGATTCATCCACTCTCCTTGGCGTGCTAGGAATCCTATAATCACTATAAAGAGAGAGACCATAGCTAGTTGACCTAAATTGAGGATATTCATATGAGATAGAAGTACAACCGATTCCGACGCATATCCAAATATCCAAACAAGAATGACACATCCTGTCATCAACAAGAGTAGACATCCACTGAATATAAATATTTCTCCTTGTTTTCTCGTAAAATTATGCAACATTTTAAAAACCAAAATGATGCCAATGAAGATGTGATTGGTGAACAGATAGAAGGCAAATGCACCGGCAACAGATGTAATCAAGTCGACATCTACGCCAAACCTGTAAAAACGAAAGCAGTGAAGTTTCTGGGTGCCTTTCTTCGAGGTACAGCTCACGGGGTTTAAAGTGCCAGCTTTGAAGCAGCTGTACTGAATGTTTATAGTTGGATCAGAGCAAGAAGTCACAGTGACTTGATTAACAAGAGTGATGTCTATGAAGTATGTGAATGATATCATCAGGCTAAGAATCACAACGATGGAGAGCAGAATTGTGGAGCGATGGGGCCAGCACATTGCACAGAAATCTAAACACTTACAGCATGTTTGTTTTGGAAAGAATAAATATCGGTTAGATTTTTCTTTTTGGATTTTTAGAACTAGTGTGTCTGCGATAATCCATTGTTGGCATTCTTTATTGCTGGAGTCCACACCTTCTACATATTTGAGGCAAGGAAGGAAATAGGTCAGAATAAAATGTGCTTGAATTTTGTGATCAGTGAAGTAGTCCACCATATTTACCAAGACAAATATAGACATGAAGAACAGGATGGGTGCCACAATCCCTGACAGGAGATTAGCAATAACAAATGGAGTGACAGTGTGTTCGAATCGCCGAGAACGGTTGAAGCCCAGTGCAAATGACCACAACACTATGTATAGCAAATACAAGAGCAGTATTTTAATCAGCATCGATTTAATACCAACATTAGCTTGTGTGTCACTTATAGCAGAGAATGGATGACACTCCACACAGGAAACTGAAGCAGACACAAATCAAGGCCCCAACACTGAGTTTCTTAAGACTTATGTCACCACTCTTTTCAGTGACTAACTCCAATGATCCATCTTCAATGAGAATTACCTTTATTAACAAGTTTTGTTAATCAAAATCAAAGTATAAATATGTATCATTAACCTTTTGTTCAACTTCAGTATGCTGTACCTAGTATAAAAGTAAAAATATATCATGTCCCATTGCAATGTACCCATGACATCCCCTTGAATAGAGTTTTTACCATACCCATTTTAGAGGCATTTCATTTGTGGTGGTGTGTACACTTTCTAATCTCATTCACATTAATTTGTTAAACTGCACATAATCTTCACATGCCGTATCTGTAGTAACAGATTCACTTATGACCTGCTCTCTGGGATGACCAGTCTGTATACAATTAATTAAAAGAAAGATTATTTGCACTGAATTTTTTTTAATACTTCATGACCTACCTCCAAGAGGGAAACTGCCTTAGTTTGGTCTGCAAAAGATAAATAGGAGAAAAACAATTCAGTTATTTGTAGATATTCCTGGTAATTTAATATTTTTAGCTTAGTTGCATTAAAATTAGAAAATATATAAATTCCCAATACGTTTCAGCTCAGAAGCCTTCTTCTGTGAGGTGTATATGACTGTAGTTCAACTCCACCTGAACTCCATTCCTTAAGAACTTTAGCGTCAAGGTTGACCCACGGCTAAGTGCATTTTCTTGTTGACAATTTTGTTTATTTTATTTTATTTTCAACAGTCATATACACCTCACAACTGGAGAAGGTTTACGAGCCGAAAAGTATTGTGAAATTATATATCTCATTTTAATGCTACTAAGACAAAAATATTAAATTATGTACCAGAAATAATTAAAGCAGCAATGAAAATCTATGACATTAGTACATAAAGTTAAAGAAAGTAAACAAACCAAGATGACAACAAAAAGCAACAGCCACTGAACATTGTAAAGTGCTGGCATTGCATAAATTAATTTCATAACCGAGCATTTTTCAACATTGTCACATGATGTTGTGGGCTGGAAACAACAAATTCAGTTGTTTTATTCAATAACATGGGAGGCATACACCTGTCTATCAAATATTCCAGGTAAAAATTATTGAAGCATTAAGAACTAAATAATACTAAAATAACAACAAAAATGGGGATATGGAACTATTATTATTATATAGGGGTTCATTTTTAAGAATTTCAGCCATCAATTTCTGATAGTAATACAATAATCAAAGTCCATTAGGTTGGACACCTTATGACACTAATTATTCTATCAAGAATGACCCTTAATTTTCATTACTTTTTCTATTCATCCTGTACAAAATTCGAGTGGCTAGCCATACACAAATGGAGCCGGTGACACAGAAGATGAAACCACTCCCAGTGGCTCCAAGAAGCCAGTACAAGTAATCTCTGCTGCTGTGCAGATATTCAACGACTTCTGGTAAGCTCATGTCTAATGTTGTGAGGTTGACATCCGCAGCCAAGTCTTGATCCACAGGTACACAACTTTCACCTACTCGTTCATCATCATGACAGACATTGTCCTGAGTGGCTATTACAATACCTGCTGCACCTTATGGAGAAAATATTAATAGTGAAATAGCTAATATAGTGTAATTTTTTCCCTCTTCATGAACTTGCTAGATTACCAAAAGATAGTGTGATTGCAAAGAGTACTAAGGGGATGAGGAGCAGAAGAACAACCAGGGAATATGGTAAACTTAGGTGACAAAATTTCGACGCCATTCGTAGTTTAAATGCAGACTTCACTACGGTACTTCATAGTCTCGCATAGCCTGATACTTTACCAATCAGCTACATGGATGAAGAGGCGGTGACAAGTAGCACCTCATCAGTTAACCATCAGAATCTGAAGGGTAAATGTGGTTGAAGTATCGAATGAATATCATTAAAGCGGCTTCAGTCACCGCCGGTAGGAAGTAAACCTTAAAGTATCAAAATAATAAAACCAAAGCGGTCTGAAATCGTGGGCGGTGCAGCGTGGAAGCAACGACAGGGCTGTATTGCATTTCATTAGAATTGATTCAAAGCTCCATGTCACGGGGCCCTGTTCCCGCGTAGCGGTTTGGTAAAGGGTCTAGGTACGCGAGACGAAGTACTCGTTCAATCGCGATCGCCCAGCTCTCAGCATTACCGCTCGCGTAGCTAAACTAGTGGTGTGCTTGAGAGCACAAATGGCGAGCGAGCCTAAAGACTATACTATTTTTATTGACTTCTAACACTGAAGCTACTGAAAATAAGGTCCAGTTTTTAAATTTAGCATACAGGGTAAAGGGATTTCAGTGCCATAGTAACAACTCTCTACAACTGCTTGAATTGAAGGAAAATACAACAACAACAAAACAATACACGTTATTTAAAAGTTTTCTTTGTGATATTCTTTAGCTAAGTAGTGGTTGTAACACAATGCTTTGACACAGCTGGACATGCACCTACACAGACTTACCTTAGCAGTAGTCTAGTGGACAATGTATTTTCAGGTAAATACTGTGCCACGGCTTATAACCATGACAAAGAGCGCATTGACTTACCACCGCCACTAACTCGAATAGAAATGGAAGGCCCTGAAGTTGTCAAGTTTGAACTGCACCCGCAAAAGAATTCAAAACGGTAAACAATTCAATTTCTAGGGTGATACGGGTACTGATCGATAAACCAGAGGATTCTGTTTAGTGCAATTTGGGACGGGGTCAACAACCGAACTAACACAAAAACGCGAGGGTCAAAGTACAAAAATGCCTTACGTACGTCCATACATATATACAAATAAATAAACTAGTGGTGCGCTCGAATAGCGCAAATGCATGGCGAGCGAGTAAATATATGAGTATAGGTAAAGATGATTTGTGAAGGAAATCGCTAAATAATAGCAATGATTAGGCATGAAGAGTTAACAATAACAGAATTACCTGAATAAACTTCGAAAGTAGTGGCAAAGAAGCGCAGCTTGACAAAGACTTAACAATTGTTTCAAGAAGAGAGTCGCTATAAACTTTATGGTTGAAGCAAAGTTGCGTAAGGCAGTGCAGCAGGATTCTCCGTGCTCGTTAAATTGAAAAATACTGGAACTACGCTTTACCTAACCTACGTAATTAGAAGCGCGGGCGAAATATTTTGACGTACGCATACATACCTATATATATATATCTGAAATCTCAATTGAACACGACTGAGAGTCAGCTTCGCTCGCTTCGCTCGCTCGCTGAATAAACTAGTGGTTTGCTTGAGCACAAATGGCGAGCGAGCCTGATGTTAGGTGACATAAAACTAAGTATTGTTACTATGTTTTAGCTTAGTTCATGCAAACACTATAATAGCAGTTATGACCTTTTATTTCAGCAAACAAATACAAAATCACTCTCTTACCTGATTAATGGTAACTTTTGTAGTATCAAACATCAACCATTCTGATAATCTCAATCACCAGCAACTCTTGAACAAGCTCTCAGCTACGATAAAAAAATAAACCATTGTTATTATTTGTAATTTTAGCCAACAAATATGGAATTACTACTTACATCATTCTTGAGTATTGATAACTTCTGTAGTATCAAATTGAAGTTACTTTGACCATCTGAATTACCTTGAATTCTTGACAACAAGCTCTCACCTACAAAAACAAAAGCAATCAATGTTAGCACACAAATACAAAATTATTTTCTTACCTCATTTTCTTGAGCAGTGGTAACTTTTGTAGTACCCAATTTTAGCCAATTTGACTATTTGAATTTACCAGTCACTGTTGACAAGCTCTTAGCTCAAAAAAGAAAGGCCAGAGTTAATTTTGCATATTTTGCTAACAAATATGGAATTACGTACTTACCTCAGCTTCCCTCGAGAAGTAGTAGCTTACTTAGCATTAATACTACGGCATTCTGACTACCAACGGCTCTTGACAACCAACAACCGGCACTCCGTATCCCCCCATAAAACGGCGAAGTTTTGAAATTAAGTCTGGAAAAGGGTCTTCAATGCCATAGTAACCGGTCGAATCAACTTTTTGTTTCTTGAAAAGCAAGCATTTTCGCCGGAATTTTCTCACACTTTGGAGCTTAAGTATAAAGTAAGGCTTGCTTAATCCTGTAGTTTCAGAATAAACTGGGGTCAAGCCTAAAAAGCCGTGTTTTTTTGGAGAAAAACGTTCCCCCCACGCGCGTTTAAGGGGCATACGTACCATCCCACATACATATATACATATAACATATACCCAATTTTGCATTATCCACCCCTAATACTGTCACTAGTATATAATATTATGTTTGGACGTACGTATGTCATTTTGTACTTTGACCCTCGCGTTTTTGTGTTAGTTATGTGGCCGACCCCGTCCCAAATTGCACTAAACAGAATCCTCTGGTTTATCGATCAATACCCGTATCACCCTAGAAATTGAATTGTTTACCGCTTTGAATTCTTTTGCGGGTGCAGTTAAAACTTGAGACTTCCATTTCTATTCGAGTTAGTGGCGGTGGTAAGTCAATGCTCTCTTTGTCATGGTTATAAGCCGTGCGCAACAGTATTTACTTGAAAATACATTGTCCACTAGACTACCGCGAAGCGAAGGTAAGTCTGTAGGTGCATGTCCAGTTGTGTCAAAGCATTGTGTACAAAGAAAACTTTTAAATAACGTGTATTGTTTTGTTGTTGTTGTTTTTCCTTCAATTCAAGCAGTTGCAGAGAGTTGTTATTATGGCACTGAAATCCCTTTACCCTGTATGCGAAATTTAAAAACTGGACCTTATTTTCAGTAGCTTCAGTGTTAGAAGTCAAAATCATTCATATAAAAATAGTATAGTCTTTAGGCTCGCTCGCCATTTGTGCTCAAGCACAACACTAGTTGGCGAGCGAATTTGGGACGGGGTCGGCCACATAACTAACACAAAAACGCGAGGGTCAAAGTACAAAATGACATACGTACGTCCAAACATAATATTATATACTAGTGACAGTATTAGGGGTGGATAATGCAAAATTGGGTATATGTTATATGTATATATGTATGTGGATGGTACGTATGCCCCTTAAACGCGCGTGGGGGGAACGTTTTTCTCCAAAAAAACACGGCTTTTTAGGCTTGACCCCAGTTTATTCTGAAACTACAGGATTAAAATATTTCGCCCGCGCTTCTAATTACGTAAGTTAGGTAAAGCGTTCACAGTTCCAGTATTTTTCAATTAACTGGCGCGGAGAATCCTGCTGCAACTTTGTTTCAACCAAAAAGTTTATAGCTACTCTCTTCTTGAAACAATTGTGAAGTCTTTGTCAAGTTTCGCTTCTTTGCCCATGCTTTCGAAGTTTATTCAGGTAATTCTGTTAGTTTAGTCTGGGATCAGAGACTTTAGATTCTCTGAGAATGGAAAGGGTTACACTGTGCACTACAGTTAGATGTAATTTCTGTCCTATTTTTCTGTAAAAAGAGTCTGTTCGCTCGCCATGCATTTGCGTTATTCGAGCGCACCACTAGTATATATATATCTGAAATCTCAATTGAACACGACTGATAGTCAGCTCCGCTCGCTTCGCTCGCTCGCTGAATAAATATAGCGAAATCTCGATTGCGTTACCCCTGAGAGTGTCTCGCTCGCTTCGCTCGCTCGCCAACAAATAAACATCCCCGATTTTCGATTGTGTTACCCCTTATTACTATTATTATTATTATTATTATTACTATTATTATTATTATTATTATTATTATTATTACTATTATTGTTATTACTATTATTATTATTATTATTATTATTATTATTATTATTATTACTATTATTATTATTATTATTGTAAACTCATAGAAGTGTAGGAGAAATGCCAAGAGAAACACCATTAAAAATGCCTTGCCCAATTCATTAAAGAAAAATGAAGTCACACCCAGTGCATACAAAGAGTGTTTGTATCACAAGTGGTAAGGAAGATGAAGGAATATTTACATGATCAGAGTCATCATTGCTTTGAGTTTGTATATCCAAACTTCTGTGTTCCATTCAATGGTCGATGTGATGCTACTATAATGGGTAAACTTATGTGCTATATATCAATATCTGGGCTAAGATGGTTTCTTAACGGCAAATACATAGCTATTTGGTAAGTATGTGATATTTTCAAAGAGTGATCTGTGAGAAAGCAAATGAGAATCATTTACAATTCTTCACTTAGATGCTATTGATGTACAAAATCTTTACAGACATAGTTTTCAGGCACAATAATTGGTCTTGCAGTTTTCCTGGATCTGGGAAGACTGACTCATGACTTATATTAATTGTAGTCATATTATTATGTTCACATGATTAATATAATTCACAAAATATTCTCAGAAGTAGCTATTTATAAGAAAACTCTTCACTAAGACACTTCACAACTGCTTGTTATTGTGTTATAGTGGCTAGTAAGGGTCATCTTTAATGGTGTATACAACATGCTTTATTGAGAACACCTCAAAATTTGGTATATTTAACATTAAAATACTGTTACTGCTGTTGGCTTCATTAAATGGAGCTAGCATGCTGGGAACTGAGTTTTGACCATTAAATGTATAGGCAAGTATTTTGCTCTGCGTTGATGTATATCAACAAAAATGTTCATACGCAAGCCACAGTAGCCCTGTAAAGGCTATTCAAAATACTTGCTTCATTAGGAAGCTTTGCTAATGTGCTGGTAAAAGCACATATATTGGTGCAGAATGACATGCTGGAGAGTTATAAAGCTAGGGAAAAAACGACCAAAAGTGAGCTCAGACCGACGGTAACACCGCACGCCAATTCTTTACTTCCGGTCAAAAATATAAAAAAAGTGACGGTGGCGATTGGACTGATTACACATTTTAAATTAGACTAGTAATGTACTTGAGCACAAATGGCGAGCGAGCCTAAAACTACACTATTATTGTGACAGGCTCTGCAAAACCCAGGAATTTTGGCAAAAGTGTCAAAGCTATAAAACAGTAAAAATACTGACTGCGGTCAAATTTCCTGAAGTTTTGAAATTTTCATTTATTATTAAGTACAGTAATTGTTCTATCATTATGCCTAATTTCAAAGCTTAAAAAGTTTGTATCACATCAAGTGCGCTATTGAAAGAAAAATCTTTTTTTTAAAACATTTTATTTCTTCTCAGAGTATACGGAAATTAGTAATACATAAAGCGTGGGATGTGGTATCACTCGCCAATAACTTCGTCGTCTACTGAACTTTTGACTCCCGCCAATTGAAATGGAATTTTTTTCTTATACAGTGCCCAGGAATGTCGGAGTTCAGTATACAATGGTTCCTTTACATGCATTTAAAGTACCAGGCTAGTATTGCTATACTTAAACCACTTTTCTGAATTTATTGAAGTTAAGTTGAGTAGTTACAGCTTATCTAAGGTTTTGACACAGTGTGTAATTTTAATGCCGTTTTAATTTCTGTAGCTTTTGCTAGCTAGAAGTACAAATATCTGGCTGCAACAGACATTAGTGGGTTAAAATAAAAGTGAAATGTGTTAACTTCACATAATTAAGCACATTTGAAATTGGCTTTTTAATCTAAAATTTGTTTTATAAAAAACAAGATTCACTCAGCAGAAGCTAAAAATACATGACTGGAAATAAAACAAGAATGTCACATTGGGGGGCTAGAGTTTGAATAATAACAACACTACTGCACAAAAATGGAGCTGTACAATGAAGTATATGAATGGCAATAACTAAATTGCGGTTAGTAAACCATCTTTAGGCTTATTTATAAACTGGCTGATTATTTTCATTTTTTTCAAACATCACCAGCTTGTGCTTCGCAGGCCTCTTTTGCATCCATTCACCTTGGTGTGACAGAAAACCTACTATCATGATGAACAGTGAGATCATTGTGAGCTGAGCTATGTTGAGAACATCCAGATGAGCCAGGAGACTAACTGAATCAGATGCGTATCCCGAGATCCACATAATACCAATGATTGCAGTGGAGAACATCAGGAGGGATCCTCCTACCATAAAAAGAGCTCCATGTAGGTACGTAAAGTTGTGAAGCATTCTTATCACCAAAATAATGGCACCGAAGATTCTATTAGTGAGCAAATAGAAGGCAAATGCACTGGAGCTGGCTGTTATTATATCTACGTCAATGCCAAACCTGAAGAATCGGAAGCAGTGTAGTCTTTGAGTGCCGTTGTTGGAAGTGCAGCTCACGGGGCTAAGAGTTCCAGCCTTAAAGCAGCTATACTGGATGTTGATGCTTGAGTCTGAGCATGAAGACACTGTGACCTGACTAACAAGACTGATGTCAATGAAGTAGGTAAATGAAATCATCAAAGTGAGGACAACAATGATAGACAGGAGAATAGTAGACTGATTGGGCAAGCAAGAATTGCAGAAATTAAAGTAAGTGTTACATATCCTTTGTGGGATCAGGCAACGCATCGATTCATTTTTTTGGATCTTCAGAACAAGCGAATCGGCAACGACCCATTGCTCACATGCTTTGCCGTTTGAGTCCATGCCTACTTCGTACTTGAGGCCAGGTAGGAAGCGTGTCAATATAAGGTGAGCTTCAATCTTGTGATTGGTGAAATAATCTATTATATTTCCCAAGATAAAGGTTGACACAAAGAAGAGGGTAGGAGCCACTATTCCAGATAGAACATTGGCTACAACAAAAGGTGTGACAGACCGTTCAAAGCGTCTTGAACGATTGAAGCCTAAGGCAAATGACCAAAATACTGCAATAACAAAGGAAGTCGCATAAAATCATAGAACATGAATGCAAAAATATGCTTATTTCCTCCTTACAGCAGAGTATTGAAGAAATTCCACACAGAAAACTGAAGCACAAGCTGATTAAAGCACCAGCTCCAAGCTTTCGTAGATGCAAACCGTCATCATACTCACTCACAATCTCATAAAGTCCATCTTCTATTCTAATAGCCTTAAAAAACATAACAGGTCAATATCACAACAATCTAAAATATGTAAACATTTATAAGCACTAACTTGTCTGTCTGGTCCTTCTTTGTATTCTTTCTAAATGTCAATAAATAAAATTTATAGTAAATCAGCCTGTGAACATGGATATTTCACCAAATCACCACTGGCAGAACATGTATGGCAAGAAGGGAGTCATGTGATTCATTGGAATCAAGTAAAACTTTTGGATTTTTCACAAGGCATGGTTGAGAGAAAAGTAAAAGAAGCCATCTACATAAATATGTCACCCAACAACTTAACCATGAATAGGGACTCGGGAATGGAGCTTTCCCCTTTAGTATTGAGAGCAGCTAGAGGCCACTCACATAAATAAACAAGAATCAACCTTAGGCAATATATATATTGCATTAGCAGTTAGGGTTGGTAAAGGGTCTGGCTACGCGAGACTAGGCTAATTATAGCATTTTGTTTTTTGATTTTTATAAATCAGCCCTGATGATGGCAGAAGCAGTCTGCTGAAACATGTTGGCATTAAAAATGAATTGTTTGGTATAATATCTATACAATCAATAGCTATGTGCTTAGGTACTGTAAATGTAGCTCTGAGCTAGGTACAGCTACTTTGACTAAAAATGTTATATAAACTAGTACTTAATCTAAAAAGAGGAAAGTCTCTATTTTGTTCTTGCATTTTCTACAATGGTCACACTCCAGTCTCTCTCTGGTAGCCAAAGCCATGTAATAAAACAAGACTTTGTGATTTTTTAAATGTGGTAAGTGATCCCTTATATCTCTCTTGATACCATCACTAAATTCCTTTTCCTTTTCATTCCCTTTGTAGCCAACACCACAGCTGAAACTCTGCTGCTTTTCCAGTAGGCGGGCTAGTTCCTTGGCTTCTCGGCTGTGACGTCTAGCATGCTCGTCTAAGACAAACGATCTTTTCTTAAACCTCATACTTATGTCGGGTAACAAGGGACTTTGTACTACATTTGGCTGTGACTGAGACGATAGACTGGGATGCTGTTGAGGTGTAGCTGAAGTTGTTGAACCAGTAGGAGTACGTCGCCTGGGCGGGTGCAGTGGCCCGTCCAATTCTACTGATTCTTCGTCGCTACATTCGTCAGAATCGCGGTCTGTCGCTGAGTCGTTAGATACCAGGTCTACACTTTCCAGTAGAGGCGCTTCGAAAAAGCCCCTGCTTTGTTCAGTGTTGTCTTCTTTGATTGCCACTGAATTACACTTTCTTTCCACAAGACTAGCAACTTCGCGTAAACGAGTAACGAAGCGTTCTCCCTTTAGGGAACTTTTCAATGGACTAGCATCTGTCCTTATACCTCGCTCGATTATTTCTAGAAGATGCAATACTTTGTCAACCTTACTGACAATACTTGAAGCCATGTCAGAAGTCACTCTAATGAACTATTACTAATTGCGTAGGAGGAACAAGGAAGTGGGCGTGTCTACAGTAATCCCAAATGACTAGATAGGGGAAACGCACCGCTGTGTCAAGTAATGTAGTGAGACCCTTTACCGTCCGCTTTCCCCTTGGTAGAGGGTCAGGCTAGCCAGACTATGTAATGTTCGAGCAGGGTATAGGACTTAAGGCTACTAAAATGTGACTTCATACAATAGTCTATTACCATGCTATAGCTAGCCATATTTTTCTCTCAATAAACTTATTACAAACCTTATATTTAATAGCTACGCCCAAACGGCATTTACCAAATGCCTGGCTAAGCACAGGTGATGTGGTAGGTTATCTCTCGTGGGTGTACATTCGGAAATAACCCCCGGGAAAACCCCTAAACCGCTTGAGGTTATTCACACCATCATCATCCTTTATCATTATAGACATGTAGCTAATATGTTGACAATAGATACCTATTGATTAATTTCATATTCAAACCAAAAAGTGTCCACAATTGTAAGCAGTTAGTAATTTATCTGAATTTGTTAGTACACTTTCTGCAATGGTCACACTCCAGCCTCTCTCTGGTAGCCCAGGCCATGTAATGAAATATTAATTTGTGAGTTTTTAAAGCAGGCAAGTGCACTTTTATATCATTTTTGAAGCCATCACTAAACCTCTTTTCTTCTTCATCACCTGAATAATAATTTACTCCACAGGAATAATTTGGCCGCTTTTCGAGTTGGCGGACCATTTCCTCCGCTTCCTGGCGATGCCTTTTGGCATGCTCATCCAGACGTGGAGGCCCCTGTTGAACAAACCTATTTCCTATAGGGGGCAAACTGGCGGATTGAGAGCTTTGCATTGGAGGTGGTGGAGGCTGAGGAGGTGGCAGAGTTGGTGCAGAAGCAGAAGAATTCAGTGTAGGCACAATGGCAGGCGACGGAACAGAGTCTTCACTCTTTACTCCAACACTTTCTTCTTCTACATCTAAATCAGATTCAGTCTCGGTTTCAGAGTCCAAACTTGGAGGGCGTTCTCTTTTCACAGGAGGTCGATGGGTGGGTTGATCGAAGTCGTCATCGTCTTCGATTTCGACTGTATTGCACTCTCTTTCTACGAGGCTTGCCACTTGGCGTAGACGGCTAGCTAAGCGCACTCTCCTACTGGCTGGCTTTTCAATGGAGATGGATTACTGCGAATACTCTCCTCTACAGAAAATCCAGAAGTTTCAAAAGACTTTCCACTTCACTCAAAATATTGCTGGCCATAATAATTTTATTCTTAAAATCAACGCCTATAAACACACAATTACAATGTTAAGGCAATAACAATTTCAATTTCTCCTTGAAATGAAGCCTAGCAAATTGGGTCCCACCCCGGGTAGATTCTGAGCTAGCTATCGTATGCGCGGGCGATAGCTTATCTGCCCAATTTTTTAAGTTAGGGGGAAAGAAAACTCTATAAAAGTGGAGAGTGAAGGCTATTGATTTAGTTCAAGCTGTGTTCCATTAAGTTGCTAGCAACAATGTGAGGATAGAAACAAAGCTACAAAGTTCAAAGTGAGAAATAGAGAGCTGTAGTTTTATGGTAGCTAATGTAGAAAAGACACTCCTGAATTCACTGGTCACATTGAAATTGAACAACGTATCTATTGTTAATAAACTTTAAGATTTCAATACATCACTATAGAGCTACTCAGTTTCTTTTGTCCTGTAATGGCTAGCTCCATGCTTCTCAACAACATGGTTTCATATCATCACAAGGATCCTGCATTAGTATTTTTATTGATAATCCAATTCAAAAATTGTGACACACAGTATGAGAAAACAGTCCAGTTGAAATAAAGGTAGCAATGTAAAATATTTTACAGAAATAGTTGTGCTCATATAAAATGTCTTTATACAAATGGTTATACCCACTCTACAATAGATTTTGTTATGAGAATCTAATGTCAGGTATTAAGGAATAGTCAAGAATTACAGGAAAGTTTATGTGGCCGGGCATATTGAAGCTCAGGATTTAGCGATTAATATTTCATCTGTCAAAGATGTAATACAATGATGCACTTACATGTGCTGATTTCCTTTTTAAAATAAACATCACCGCTAGCTATCTACCAAACTCGAGCCTGCTCTCCGTACTATACTCGGTTTTCATTGGTGAACTTGACGCTGCTCCTGAGCTGCATGACTTTGCACCAGTGCGTTCTCCTCTGGCTGGAGACATCACTAGAAACATTTCACACCTGTAAATTCTACTGCTTTAGGAACTAAATGGCTACAATTATTTCACATCACTAATCCCACCAGTATCATTCAAATTACCCAATGTAGTAGTTCCAAGAACAACAACGAAATTATCTGTGTTTGATTTGTGTTTGATTTGTTTTTACTTTGTATGTCACCCAATAAAGAACCAACAATACAGAATGTTCAGTTGATTGCATTCCTGTCATCCAACTGTAGCTATATGCCTTTAATGATTTGCTTTGCATCATACAACATTTTATGTTTTACAATATTTGCTTATAGCCAATTGGCTATATTATAGCAACCACATCAAGAGTACTAGTGCTGATAATGCAGCACAGCACTGAGAAAAGTTTTGCTATGTAGCCAATTGGGCTATAAGCAAATATTGTAAAACATAAAATGTTGTATGATGCAAAAAAAATCATTAAAACTATACACTATTAGCTAATGTGAAGGTAAAGTCATAGCTATATGACATAGCATAGAATAATAATAATAATAATAATAATAATAATAATAAGTGTCTGAGTTGAGTGCAAAATAATTTATTTTTTGCACACGAAGAAATTATTTTGCACTCAACTCAGAAACTTATTATTATTATTATTATTATTATTATTATTATTATTATTACGTATTATTATTATTATTATTATTATTATTATTATTATTACGTATTATTATTATTATTATTATTATTATTATTATTATTACGTATTATTATTATTATTATTATTATTATTATTATTATTATTATTATTACGTATTATTATTATTATTATTATTATTATTATTATTATTATTATTATTATTATTACTATTATAACAACAATAAATAATAGGAAGACAAAGAAACAACTAGCTTTAACTATAATAGTGAAATACTCATTTTTAAAATGAAGCACAAAAACAAAGGAATAACTTAAATTCTACTTGGATAGTTTGTCACTATAAAAAATTTAATGAAAACTATTGTCTGGGGTCACATGTAGATGTGTGATTGCTCTTGCACACAATGATTAACATGGGCCTTGATAAATTATTCCAATTTTATACCTATTATTCTATTCCTATGCTCATAAAACCAAATATGAATTTTTTAGGAGACCTAGTATTCAAGAAAAGCTCTATTACTGTTTATCAATATTTTGAAAATATTACTTGCACAGTCAAACAATACCAAATTTTAGCGACAACTATAATGTAAAATAAATGGCAAATGCATATCCTCAAGGGATGGTTCTGGTTAAAAAAAGGTGCTTGCCAGTACTGAAAACACTTTCTGCTGCATCTGAAGATGGCTTGTCTAAATCCAGTTAGAGAGATCATCAGTCTCATGTGAACTCCAAATAATCAACTTGCTTAGATAAAATTCCCAGAGGAGGTAGCCACATTAACGGTTGGGTAAAGATCGCGCAAAAAACAAAACAAAAATAAACAAACACAGACTTCCCAAATAAGGAAAATGTGTGGTTTGTTTAGTTGGGCGTAGCCCGACCTCAACCGTTGAGGTCGGGCTACGCCCAACTATGGTTTGTTTAGGTAAGATACTTGAACCGAAGGTAAGATACATGAACCGAAGATAAGGAAGTGAGCGCCGACGACGCGGCATGAGATTCGGTGGAGTTGGGAGTGAAGAAGAGATGTACATACCTGTGTTCTTATAATACTGTATTTTTGCTGGTGGCACAGTAGGCAGAATCTAGACTAGGTAGGTTTAGAAGTACTATGTGTATTGTGTGAATTTTGTGAGTGACTGTCGATTGATAAGTTCCATGTTCATTACTACACACCTCAGAAGTGTGGTCATGTGGGCAGAAGTGTGGTCATGAGGTCATAGTATTTTGTGGTTTGTGTTTTACTACAGTTACTCGACACTATGTACTTGTATTAGATTTGGTTTTGCTGGAGGAGTTACTAATCTTTACCAATTGAGGATGGCCGGTGAGTGATACAGTTCTTGTGATAAATAGTTATATACACGTATCTGCAAGAGGTTGCTAAAGACCTGTGCTTGAGCAATTTAGCAAATACTTGAGTGGGCACCGGAATGTGTAGGAAAACCAATAAAATTCTCAGTATGGCCCATGCAACATAGGCTGCTGGAGTTTAAACTCTAAGAATGAAATCTGAATGAGACTTGTGGAGTCCACCATTCCAGGGGTCTCTCTCTCTTTCTCAATTGGTGATAACAGATGAAAGCTTTAGAGCACTTATCATAAAGCACATAGGCTTCTAAATATTTTTGCTTAGGTTATCAATTATGTTTGCCAATCACACCATCACAGGGATTATTACTGTACAATTTAAGCATATTGGACTAAAAAAATTTTTTTAGCTGTTCAAAGAGAAGCTATCTTTCAAGTACTTTTTGTTTGCTTTTTTGTTTGTTATGTATATCTGCAGAACGTTTCCACAAAGTATCCAGCTCTGGCGTAAGTTCTCTTAAGGCAAGTGTTGAACTATCTGTAATATATTCTTACACAACACACATAATATATCATTATTTTTTAATAGGTATCACGTAGCAATTCCTTCACAGGGATGGATAGCACTGGAGCATTCGTTGGCAGTACTCATGTCGGAAATTCACCCAAAGTATTGTTTATTATTTTTAGTTATGTATTGAATTTAGTATATGCTATTTTACTCTTTCTATAGATGTTACGTGGAAGTTTTGTCGGAAGTATGAATAGAGCAGTTTCTATGTATTGTTTATCATCTGACACAAGCAGTCATATTGAAGTGAGCATAAATAATTTACCACTCTAAGATTGTGTATTTTATGCTTTTATATCCTCTTTGGTAGCTACTGTTTTTTTTTTACTTAAAACTACTGACAAAAGACATGGTGTAGAATTTAAACAAATCAGCCGATCTTTGGTGAGCATTAAATGATTTTGAGGATCTGATTGGTTAATATTTGGTCAGCATATTATTTCTTAGCTGTGTTGTAAGGGTGCCCTGCCATTGGAACCTGCGGTCAATTAATTATTCAGAATAATATCACAGTCCCAATTTTCTCTCCACAAGCTATCTGTTTACTTGAGGCCAGCTCTCAATTTCTACGGTGAATCAATTAACTTTTCCACCAAAAATCTACCGGTTTGCTGTGAAGATAATTTAACATACAGTCAAACTTGAAAAACTTATTCCCCAATAACATCCTTTAAGGGAAATGAATTGAAGCGGTACTCATTGAGAAACTGGAGCAGCTCATGACCAACTCCACCTGACTGCTACCAGCTTTGACTATTCCATAAACCTTCTCTTCAAACTCTACTGCATAGGCTCTGCCATCATTGCTGCAGTTTTATCCGTTGGGGTTGCTACTGGTAGTGTCCTTTAGCTCTATCCGCCTACAGGTCCTTTATTTTATACTTAACTTCCCTGCTCCCACTAGTAAGCAACGAACCCCAAGCATCATTAGGAATATGCAGCCACTTCTGCTTAAAGATCCACCATTTCTGAACTCATAACAGTCAAGTCATGTCTCATTAGTGTAGTTTTTTTAATTTTTTGTTTACCACTGGACTCCATTTAGAGCCGCTGGAAGTTGAAAGGTTTACGCTACCAATAAATTGCACATTTACGAACCTCAACATTTTTCAGGGGGGGGAGGGGGGGAGGGGAGAAGGTTGGGATTCGTGGAACTGGATCACTGGACTGAACCCAAATTTTGGTTATAGCCAGCACAAACCTTATAGAAAAAGTTACAGAGAGCTTTTTTTTTTTTTAGAAAAAAGCATAAGCAAAAGGATGTGAAAATTGTACTATTTATAGATTAAAATATAGCTGAATATATATATATATTTATTGCAGCTTTGATATTTTTACTTGAATATTTCCGCATCACGCGAGCGTTCTGTATTCTCCCATATTGTACGGTTTATATTGTACGCTACTTGTAGCGCGCGCGTAGCGAGTAAAATCAATGAAAATTGTATTGTAACCGGTTGAGAAAAATTTCAAAGAAGCAATAAATCACTTATCACACTCGTCGTACAATATGGGAATGATATTTTACTCTCACGCCTCATTTTCACTCGCCTTTGGCTCGTGAAAATATTTTGCGTGCTCGTAAAATATTTTCCCATATTGTACTCTGACTCGTGCTATAAGTATTATATATATATAATATAAATGGCTCTGTAATGTCATGGAGAAACCCGTGAGCTACCACTGAAAAAAAATTGGCGAAGTAGCAGCTTTTTCAGCAGCTTCAGGATTTCGCTGAATAGTTGCCAGTGTGCAGGCTTGTTTCTCAGTCGCCCGGGTGAGTCTTTATTCTTCAAATTTGGCTTCCTGGAGTCCATTCCACCTGTAGTAACGAAATAAAGCCACAGTACAAAAAAATACATGTATAGTAAAACAAGTCAATTTGGGTTTCACTCTTTGACTTCTGGTGGCAAGGCACCCTTAACGATAAAGCAATGTTATCTTACAGCTGTATTCAGATATTAAAACATAACTTGGCTCTAAAGTGTTCCAGTTTATAAAGTTATTATCATCAGTAGGGGTCTGGAGTTGAAATAATTCTTTTTATATTGAACATGTACAGTTGGACCTGTTACTCTTGGTATTATGCATGGTGTTTATAACTCTTGATTTTTCTCTAACTTTAGAAACTCACTATTAATACAAATAAATGTTCTTATTATGTATAATAAAATTACTGATCTATGTACAAAAATGTTTATACTGGCTTGAATTATCAACAGTTTTCCTCCTGAATTTCAGTCACAAACTTCATTAATTTCTTCCTGAAAACTTTCAAAACAGAAATAATGCTTCAAATTTTTCTCCTATGATGCTGGTGGAAGTTTTTTTTCCCAGTATATTTTACTTTTTTTAAGTAATTATTTCAGTTTTTTTTGTTTGATAAAAGTAAAAAGAAGCACACAAGCAGTGGACACTGCACAGAAGCAAGAAATTTATTGCTCACATGAGTATATGGTGTGACAATAGGAGGCGGTACCAATAATTTCTTATCGTCGTACAGCCTAAAAATAACCAGCTTTTTCTATAAAAAAAAGTAAGTCAAAGCAAAAAATTCTGGCACATTAAGGGTGCTGCGACAACGCCCACGCACATATTCACAATAATTGGATTTTGGTTGCTAGGGATTACTAACTTTTTTCTTGGTGTTTGTAGAGCTCCAACTAAGGGTGGATCCTAAAGAGTACTGCTAATGGACTAACTAAATAAAAAGAACGGGCCTTAGGAGCCTGTTTCGTTCAAGTTACGAGCTCCTCAGCCTCAAGTATATAATCCACAACTCCTCCGCGGGTGCCGTCGCTGACGAGCCCATTCTTCATCTACTGCTACATTTGTTGATTGTCTTCAAAACCTTCGTTGTACTTTTTCTCAATTCTGCTTTGTTTTTTCTAGTTGACTGTGCTGATTTGATCCTCGCGGCAGCGCGCCCGGATTTTTTTCTTTCAAAAAAAATTGCAACGAACATTTTGTAGCTAAGTCAGCCTGTGTAAGAAATTTGGAGTCATTTCTACTCGTAGTTTCTGAGAAGAAACACAAAATAGACTCCAGGACTAAAAATTAGTCCATGCGATCTTTTGGCAGAGACTTGATTACTTTCAAACCACACCTACAACAGATTCAATTAATTCCCGCGGGAAAGTGAGTTCCAGGTGCTCTCTAACTTTCGGGCGCCTACCGGTTAGCAAACCAGTTTTCTGGCCGCCTTTCCTTCTCGATGATAAGCCCTACTGAAACGAGTGTGAGATTATTGTAGTCTTGTTAAATAGTGTTTTTCTCGGCATGGTCAGGTAAGGGAAGCCTTTTATCAAGCTAGCTAGATGCATATTCAGTGTGTGTATGTACCTATAATAGATTAGTGAACCATTTTTGCTGCTGGAAAACTCTACAGTTTCAGTTTGTGTACAGTTTTCTGTACTTAGCTATTCACTTCATTTGTTTATTCATCCTTAGCTAGCTACATCACAAAATATTCATCTATATTTAGCTGGCTATTTCAAAATATTTTTTATATAAAATAAGTATCATTATTATTATATACATTCATAAAAATTATCACTGGTCATCACAATACTGTATAATAAAAAAATCATGAGTGATATATCAGGAAGAAGTTTTGCACAAGAATAAAAAATTAAAATAATGGAGTCATTAGTGCGGTATTATTTACCTGTCAAAGCTTGGATACAATCTGTGTCTGCTCTAGGGAGAAACAATACTGATAAAGTAAGCCAAGAAATACAATATCAAACAGCTGCGCTCTTTACAACTTATAGCGGGGGCGGGGCCTCGGTTAGTTTTATCAATTGGTAGGCGGGAAGCTTTGAATTACCCGCGCAAGCTAAGTTAGTGGTTGTTTTTACTATTGCGAGCTTGGCGGATTTTTGTGGTTATTTGTGGTGCGTGCGGGTGCGCGCGCGTTGCTATGTCGCAGCACCCTTAAAGGAACTTAAAATGTCGTTGCAACATTTTGATGTTTGTTTCAATCTTCAGGAGGATGCCATATTCGAGATACGCTTTTTGTTGTGTGACAGAATGACTGAATGAATGAGTGACTGACTGACAAATGATGGACTGTAATGCTCTTGCACATGCGCATTGTGGGTTGATTAAAGTATGGTTCATTCAGACCTCCAGAACTCTGAAATTAGTAACTCAGAGGTTTTACTGTATCATATACATGCGCAGTCTGTCATCACGTAAAAATAAATAGTTAACTATTGTTATATACTTGGGATTGATTTTATGTCCTTCATGTTCAATCAATTGCAATAATCAGTTGGAAGAACAATGAAACCATACAATTTTGTTTGTTTTCTAAGTTGTGGCTGTAATTTTGAATTTAATCAGGTCTATAATTATAAGTAGAAAATGCAACAGAACGTATTGTAAGAACTAACACCAATTTTATAGTAACTTTGTGATTGTTGTATTCCAATTATTTTAATTAACACTTGCAGTTATTAGTATTCATTATATTATGAAGGCATATTCAAATGTGTTCTTATTTTGTGTGCATGGTTGTAGGATTGGGACTTAGATGAATTTCAATCACCAGGTATGTCATAGTCTTGAACATATAAAAATTATAGAGTGAAAATTGTGACATACTTGTAATAGACATTGTGGTAGCTCTCTCTATTTAGGGTTGATCACCCCTTCTCATAGGATCATTTTGCATTACATCTGGTTTCAGTCCACATTAATAAAAAAAAACAGTGATTAGTCGTCTTTTGGTGTCTCTAATGATGCTATATTATATTCAATTTCTAATCCGCAGACTGTAAAATAAAAAAATTTCAAAAAATCGAATTTCTCCATATCATCAACTTCTTCTCTTGAACCTGCCTTGAGGAAAACTGTAAGCATTTCTGGGGCTACTAATAGCATAAATTAGTAGCACTTTTTCTCAACATAGGTCCATGACCATTCTGTTGTTTTTTCCTTACATGACTATAACATACAGTTGTTTCACAAAGCAGCATCCTAGCTTTCTAAGTTTTGACACCATGTTGAGCAGCTCACGTGGGACTGAATGAGTGCCACATGTTCGTCGGTAGTGCAGGGAGACAAAAACAGAGTAGTGTGAATGGTTATATTTTCTTTGTGGCGGCCGTTGGAGAAAACAGTAAAAGCTTGGTGTAGATCATTTCAGAAGTAAACATTTAGTAGCTGTTTTAGCGTGGATAAACGTAATATGAATGTTGAAAAGTGGGCAGTTGTTGGAGTACAGCATATCTAACGGAACTGGAGTGACATACAAAAATGAACAGTCATGGCAAAGATTGTAAAAAAAAAAGTGGGAAAATAGTTGCGAAAACATTTCATAATGTTGAAAACAATTTAAGGGTTGCTCTAAGAGAATATGGAAACGAGAAATTTAAAGCCGGAAGTGTTAATTCGAAAGATGAGCTTAACAAAACTTACCCAAATTGAGAATGGTGATTCTAATAAATAAATTATAAAATAAAAAAATTAGGATTTCTAAAAAAAAGTTGGGGATCAAGAAAGACAAAAGTCAAACTAAGTTTCATGTGTTTAACAACTTTCAGAACTTTTGATGGGCAAAAGTACAAAATAGAAGGCAAAAAGGTGATTAATAGAAACAAAAAAAAAGCGGAGTAATCAGCAAGGTAAAGGAGGCGTAGTACAAAAGTATGGAAGAGAAGGCAAAAAGGGAAGGATTAATTGCAACTAAAAAAGCTGGTAAATTGAATCTTCAAATAAACTTCTTGTATTTGAAGTAGAGTATTAACGTTTCTCACCAAAACAACTAACTCTCCCACTCTGGATTTTATTTTCTCAGACTGGCCTGACAAGGAAATAATTATGAATGACGACCTGCAGACTTAGAATTGCTAAATATATTCATGATTCATTAAATAATTTTATTGCCTAGCTTCCGTATTATACAGTCCACAATCCAGCAGTCCAATCAATGCAAACACAGGAAGTCCTACATGGAGTACAACATTCTATTGTAAATTTTTATTGTAGTATATATTGTAGAGCATGCATTGTACTACAGAATGGTATTAAAATCATAGAAATCTGTGTGGGCTAAAAATATTCTGCCCGAATTTACTACAGCTATTATTCTAAAGCTATTTTAGATAAGACCTCAAGAAATGCTTTCACGACTAGCTTCAGGAAAGTTTCCCAGACACCAGACTTACATTGTTAGAAAGAAGAGATACATTATTCAGACAGTTTAAGGGTGCTGGGACACCGCCCACGCAAATATTCACAATAATTGGATTTTGGTTGCAAATTACTAACTTTTTTCTTGGTGTTTGTAGAGCTCCAACTAAGGGTGGATCCTAAAGAGTACTGCTAATGGACTAACTAAATTAAAAAAACGGGCCTTGGGAGCCTGTTTTCGTTCAAGTTACGAGCTCCTCAGCCTCAAGTATATAATCCACAACTCCTCCGTGGGAGGTCATAGTCAGCCTGTGTACGAAATTTGGAGTCATTTCTTAGGCATAGTTTCTGAGAAGTAACACAAAATAGACTCAAGGACTAAAAATTAGTCCACACGATCTTTTGGCAGAGACTTGGTTGCATTCAAACCACACCCACAACAGATTCAATTGATTTCCGCGGGAAAGTGAGTTCCAGGTGCTCTCTAACTTTCGGGCGCCTACCGGTTAGCAAACCAGTTTTCTGGCCGCCTCTCCCTCTTGATGATAAGCCCTACTGAAACGAGTATGAGGAGATTATTGTAGTCTTGTTAATAGTGTTTTTCTCGGCATGGTCAGGTAAGGGAAGCCTTTTATCAAGCTAGCTAGATGCATATTCAGTGTGTGTATGTACCTATAATAGATTAGTGAACCATTTTTGCTGCTGGAAAACTCTACAGTTTCAGTTTGTGTACAGTTTTCTGTACTTAGCTATTCACTTCATTTGTTTGTTCATCCTTACTTAGCTAGCTACATCACAAAATATTCATCTATATTTAGCTGGCTATTTCAAAACTTTTTTTTATATAAAATAAGTATCATTATTATTATATACATTCATAAAAATTATCACTGGTCATCACAATACTGTAAAATAAAAAAATCATGAGTGATATATCAGGAAGAAGTTTTGCACAAGAATAAAAAATTAAAATAATGGAGTCATTAGTGAGGTATTATTTACCTGTCAAAGCTTGGAGACAATCTGGGAGCCAGTGTCTGCTCTAGAGAGAAGCAATACTGATAAAGTAAGCCAAGAAATACAATATCAAACAGCTGCGCTCTTTACAACTTATAGCGGGGGCGGGGCCTCGGTTAGTTTTATCAATTGGTGGGCGGGAAGCTTTGAATTACCCGCGCAAGCTAAGTTAGCGGTCGTTTTTACTATTGTGAGCACGGCGGATTTTTGTGGTGCGTGAGGGTGCGTGCGCGTTGCTATGTCCCAGCACCCTTAACGAACGGTTACTCAATCCCTAAACCGTGATTTTAAAGATTATCTAATGATAATTCCAAGACTTGCCATGGTTAACATATTGTTTTCTGGGGAGGAAATATGTCCAACATTAACAGTTATGCAGCGAGGGCCACTTCACATAATTACCTACAACAAAAAGGGTAATTTGTTACGCTTCCACCGCCTTCAAACAAAAACAGTGGCGATTATACAACAATGTCACCCAGTGAGGTTCCTAAACACAACTTCATGCTCCCAATAAATCATTTTCTGTGTCAGTAGATTTTCAACCACTATTACATATTTAATAGTGTACGGATAAAGAGTGTAACACCACACCCAGTTGTAAGTTTTGAATTATAATAACATCGGTACCTTTCAATGTATTGGTTATGGTTTATAGTCCAGGTTTGTTGTGCATGTTGATGAACATTTTTTAGTGAGAATCTGCTGATGCAAGATGATGTATTATTTTCTTTTCTGTATAGTCACATATGATCCTCCGTTTCGTGGTCATCACTTCATTAGATCGGAAGTTCTCTCCAATGAGCATCCTCTGGATTGGGCTGAACATGATTTTAAGATTACCTCACAGTCCTCCTCTCTGTATGATCTCTGCCTGTCATTATCTATGGCGACAGAGCTCGTTATTCCAAGCAAATACACTATTGTTAGCCCAATCTGCTATGTGAGCTGGGATGAAACAGAGCCAAGTTCTGATTTTTCACTTTCCATTCCTCATGCTGTCAAAGGTGTTGTGGACAGCAATATTTTTACAATTTTATCTATGACTTTGGATATAGTTAAGTCGGGGTTATTTGATCGTACTGAATATCCACAGAATATGAAGCTAAAAGAGATCACTGTTAAATCCTGTTCTGTTCACTCAAATCTTCTTGAATTCCAGTCTACCATTTCAAAGCCATCTCTGTTTGCAGTGGCTATCAAGAACAAATCTTCAACTTTAATTCCTAAACATATTCCAGTTTTGAGTTGTATTTTATATTGTGTCTGTGAAACAACTCCTATTTCTCCATCCCTCATCACTTTAAAGCTCTACGTGGGAATGAATCTAAAGACTGTTCAAAAGGTATATAAAATAAATAATTATAATTACTGTAAGTTATGTTGTAATGTTTTCAAGTGGAAAATACTTGTAACCTATTATTTTGAGTGATATTAATAATGTAAGTAAAACTAAAGGAATTAAAAATTGAATTTTTGATTGTTTCTAGATGATAGAGGATGCAAATATTGGAGAAAACTACTTTGTGTCAAAGAAGATGCCTTTTGACTTCATGGATGAATCTTGCTCTGTACAGACTGTGGTGCTAAACAAAAACAACTGGATGATTGAGTACGGGGATAATTTCATAGTGAGTGTCATTTACTAATTTCATGTAAATATTTAGCTTAGAGTTATATTTTAGACCAAAAGAAAGTAATTGCTTTTGATATTTTAATAATGAATTAAGAAATTTGGCATATTATAGTAAACAGTAAATGGGATTCTGCTCTAACGTTTCATGTGAGTTAGTGCTGCTCTATAATACCAGTAAACAGTGGAATCTGATAGAGCATATGCCATATAAAAAACAACTCTAGCATGATCAATTAATGTTGTTGTTTTTTATTTTTGTTATTATTTTATTATACTGTAGCCAGTAGCAATGATTTTTTTAAAGTCTTTATGTAAATCTTTATTTAGAAAGTATTTTGGTTACCATGAAGTGAACACCATTAATTAACTCTCAGTGTTGCATGCACAAGACAATTACAGTACTCAGTTTGTCTGTCAGTCATTCTGTCACACAACGAAAAGCAGATCTCGAAGATGACAGCCTCCCGAAGATCGAAGAAGCATCAATATTTTGCACTGGACATTTTAAGTCCCTTTAATGTGCCAGAATTTTCATTTCGGCTTATTTTTTCAGAAAACCATTTTTAGACATACAATCATAAGTGATTGTTGGTATCCAGCAAATTATTTCATGCTGCCTGTGGTAGTTTTGTATTAACTATATTCTAACCAGTTTATCGGATTGCTTGGAGTTTCCCATTGAATCCATTGGGAAGGGGAGTGTCGCTTGTATGTTAAGCTTCTTATTTGAAGACAACACATATCAACTTGCATGAGCTACATATTGGCATATTCATGTTGATACTACTCAAATAAATTATTCTTTTAGTATTTGTGTAATAGCTGCTAGTGTATAATAACACTGAGGGTTCACACCCTTGGTGCTTAATATTGTTAATGTATTTAAACAAGTAATTTGATCATGCTATATCCATGGTATTTAGCTAGATAATAACTTTTCACTCTTCTCTATTCTTTAGTCACTACTTCGTTTTACAACACTTCATACTTTTAGTCCCATCATTGTTATACTTTGTATTTTTTTTGTTGCTTTTTTTATACAGCTTTCTTTTTCACAAGTGGCTCGCACAGGTCACATTGGCCTGCAGTCTTACAGTCGCAGCCTCCCTTATCCTCCACACCAAGTGGTCAACATAGTACCTAAATATATGGAGGAAAGGCCTGCATTTTGTGAGGTGATAGTGCAGGATAGTCATGGTAAAGAACTTGGAAATTTGCGTTTTCAATTTTACTCACCATACAAAGGTAATTATGAACTTATAGGTTTCCCATTACTATAGTTTTAAATCAGGGACAATATATTCAACTATCTTCTTTATTTAAGGTCTTGATACCTTTTTAATATTTGTTTATAAAAACTATATAAATCAGTAATTGCAAAAAGAAAATTGAATAGCCACTTGAAAAACAAAACACAAACAGCAAAATGTATTGATTCACTGCAAGTAAACAGTGCTGCTAAGTTTACAGGATGTAAGTTATTATTGTCACTTTCACCATTACCTCTAGGTATAATATGCAGTACAGTACTTGAAAATACATAGTATGATAATTGTATGGTGTCAGAGGAAATTATTATTTCTATATAAGATTAATCATTGAATACCGCAGAATATCACGAGTCTGTCGGCTAGCATTTGCACGAGTGCAGCAGGCATGAGTGTAAATGCCACTTGACAGACAAGTAATATTCCCGCTGTATCCAATAATTAATCAATTTATTGTGTACTGGTCATGTGCGAATGGCGTAGAAACCGAGTGGCTAATGTAATAGATGCTGCCAAGAAGTCTTTGATTTTTTTATTCTAATGAAGTCATGAAAATCTTTTCTCTAATATTCGAGGTAGAGTAGAAATTGAATGTGAAAGGTAAGAATTGCCGCAATCTTGTAGCATTGAGAGTGAACAATCAGTTAATCTTGACGATGAGGAATTACAGAAGTTTTTAGAAAAGCAAAAAAAAACTGTAATACTCAAAATAAAACATTACCCGACTTGAGAACGTGGTAGCTATCGTTCGTGCAAAGGGATAAATGAAAAGGGAAAAATTGAGAATATTTCACCCAACGAATTAGACAGACTTCTCGTGGAGTGCAAGCGGTAGTCTGTATGAACCGAGCACTCCCATAGCTAGTAATAAAAAATCTCTGCATTCATATGAAGCTATTCTATTTAACCAAATTAATGTAATTGGCACATAATGGTATTATAGAATTAGCAGACCCTCAGGGGAGGCAATGAACATAAAAATATAGCTTCGGTGGACACAATAACCCAACACAATAACTCCGGACTTCCCCTTTACTGCGGAATATTGGGGGCGTACGATACTTTCCAATTCACTACATTTTCTACGTAAAGGGGACTCAATAGGCCGTTTCAGTGCACAATATTATATATATATTATATATATAATATTTCTGTGACTTTTTATATTCATCAAACTGGAGTAGTAAGTGTGTATTAGATTTAGATTACTACAAAATACCATGTCAGTAATCATTTTTTGTGGAACAACTTTCATCTAATACACTTTCAAATACACTTCTTTACAACTTCACATAAAGCCAGAGAATTAGCCTTAGAAATTGTTGACTGGTTTAGTTTGTAAACTCTAGAATGCTTGTTCCATTCGTTAGAACTTATTGCTATTTGTGGTAGTCTATAAATGCAATTGTTTCCAGTGGTGTAGGAAGTGTTTCAGTATGGGGGGAGGGAGCTCCAAAGGCATGTTGTTTTTTTTGTGCGAAATCACATTGTGAGATAGTGCCCCATAATTATAGGGGTGCTCATGAACCCCCCTCCCCCCTTCCTACGCCACTGGTTTCCTTCACCAATTTCAATCACATCCGAGCAATACAACTATAGTCTGTCCAGGTTAAGTTTGCACAATCTCAAGCGTGGTTAATATGAACTGCTACACTTAATAAAAAATATAAAAAAACTGGAAGCAATAATGAATAATGTCATCACACTCAGTAGAAAGTGATTAAAGTGACTAAAACGGGTGGAATAGATGATGGAAGGCGGTGTAGGTTTTCAAAAGGCGAAAGTACAAAATAGAAGGCAAAAAGATGATTAATAGAAACAAAAAAAGCGGAGGAATCAGCAAGGTAAAGGAGGCGTAGTAAGTAGAAGGCAAAGGTATGGAAGAGAAGGCAAAAAGGGAAGGATTAATTGCAACTAAAAAAGCTGGTAAATTGAATCTTCAAATAAAGTTGCATTAAGTTTCAAAAAGGAAGGCGAAAGTACAAAAAAAGTCCACAATCATGATAGTAGGATAGAGATACAGAACCAGGAGAGGAAGAGAAGCGACCCTATGACTCAAGAAGAAAGAACTAAAGAAAGGAAAGGAGGGGTTAAGAAAAGTTGAGATAATTCAGGAAAAAAGAGAGCAGAAGATGGAACTGATGTAACCTTAACTAATGGTAGAGAATGGTACGAATGAATACAAATAACTTACGCTACTGCATTCTTACTTGCAATACTTCAAGTGTGGTGGGGTACTTGCTAGTATATCATAATGTCCAGAATGTCCAGTTGTTCACTTACTAAGTATTTATATGCTGACACCAGGATTGCAGGCCAGTGCATGCTTTTACTCTGGGACTATCATCTTTTAGGCTAGCTCTATAACATTTTAGGCTGTGACTATGTCTTTTTAGGCTACAACATTAATGACTTTTTTGGCTGGGACAAAGAGTGATTTTGGCAGCTATAACAGTACAGGAATTGATTCCAGTGACCATAGCAGTTCAGAAGCGTTTGAGTTATTGAGTACAAGTCATCACTTTTTCACCTGGAAGAACTTGTTATCCTGATGTTCATCCATTAACAAAACAACTAACTCTCCCACTCTGGATTTTATTTGCTCAGACTGGCCTAACAAGGAAATAATTATGAAGGACGACCTGCATAGGAGACTTAGAATTGCTAAATATATTCATGATTCATTAATTAATTTTATTGCCTAGCTTCCGTTTTATACAGTCCACAATCCAGCAGTCCAATCAATACAAACACACAGGAAGTCCTACATGGAGTACAACAATCTATTGTAAATTTTTATTGTAGTATATATTGTAGAGCATGCATTGTACTACAGAATGGTATAAAATCATAGAAATCTGTGTGGGCTAAAAATATTCTGCCCGAATTTACTACAGCTATTATTCTAAAGCTATTTTAGATAAGACCTCAAGAAATGCTTTCACGACTAGCTTCAGGAAAGTTTCCCAGACACCAGACTTACATTGTTAGAAAGAAGAGATACATTATCCAGACATTTAAATATATAGCCTGAAAGTCTTCAGAATTTAACCTGCACCTAAAAAAATATGTGGTTAAAATTGTACAATGGAATGTACTCCAAGTAGTACTTCCTGTATCTGCATTGTCTTTTGGACTGCTGCCGTATATATATTAATTCCACGCTAGATATCTCCACAATGATATTTTTAGGTACGTGACCTGTGAGATATCTCAGGATATCACAAAGTGTTATCTCATGGTTGTATTGTGCAAGCTCATTACCAGAGTAGTTATAGCAACCTGGGCCTGGGTACAAGTTTTCTGGGTTTTTACAGCTACCTTTACTCTAGTGGAGCCTACCCAGCCAGGTAGGAGGTTGTGGGGAGCCCCTAGTGAGTTTTCACCAACTTTACACCTAAAAACGACTCCATCAGTGAAGATATCTAGTGTGGAATAAACCACTTATTACACTAGTCAGAGTGATATGGCTAGATATTTCACTCTCAGACTTTATTTTCACTCACCTTTGGCTCTATTAGCCTGCTCGTGAAATATTTCACCATATCACACTCTGACTCATGTAATAAGTACTATATATATATGTATATATATATATATATATATATATACCAAATCTTGAACCCATTGCACTCCTCATTTGTATATGGAAATGTACTTTTAATTATTGTACACAGCACAAGAAGGCAACACAACATGAATAAAGGGTGGTTGTACATCTGGACTAAACAGTATTAAGGTCATTTACTGAATCATGCAATAATCTATAAGTTACTCATTAATAACTCCTTTGACTGCATTGTCTCCATTGTGTTGTTTGTAATGAAATGTTTGCAGCACTCAGCGGTCAAGCAGAATTTCAAGATATAACTTCTTCTGCTCTAGCTTCTACTACTAGTCCTTTGCGAGCCTCTGCACCAGGTACGCTCTGTTGTTATACTAGTTACATTGGGCATTATTATGCAATCACAGAAACATCCAAGAAAGCACTACCAGTTATACTATCTCCTGCAAATATTCTGCTTTTGTCTGTACCATTTCATGGAAGGGATAAACTTCAGTTAGCTAGTGAATCTAAAACTGGAATATATATATATATATATAGTACTTATTACATGAGTCAGAGTGTGATATGGTGAAATATTTCACAGAGCAGGCTAATTTATTTTCAGAGCCAAAGGCAGAGTAAAAATAAAGCCTGAGAGTGAAATATCTAGCCATATCACTCTGACTAGTGTAATAAGTGGTTTATTCCACACTAGATATCTTCACTGAAGTAGTTTTTGGTAACTCAAGGTGTAAACTCACCAGGGGCTCCCCACAACCCCAGCTGATATTATAGCAGCTGCTCCTGGCTAGTTAGGCTCCACTAGAGTAAAGGTAGCTGTAAAAACCCAGAAAACTTGTACACCAGCCCCCCCCC